>Ga0172380_10000185_pt1 | contig 136108 bp, 136 predicted proteins | sample Leawe162metaG_FD_119747 | JGI IMG/M metagenome (GOLD analysis project Ga0172380, IMG submission 119747) | Leachate microbial communities from a municipal landfill in Southern Ontario, Canada - Leachate well 162 metaG | ecosystem: Engineered > Solid waste > Landfill > Unclassified | place... | reverse complement strand
GGATCAAAATAAGGTGGTCCATTAAAATCTTGGGCTTGCAAAAAATGAGAGTTTATAAGAACTATAAAACTCCATAACACATACAATCTTTTATCAAAGATTTTGTTCATGTAAAACTCGCTTGTATAACTTGTGTAATAGGTACATCAAGTACAACAAGTTTTTATAAAACCTCAAGGAAATTATTTTTAATGATTATATGAATGACAATGAGAAAATTTTATAGGTATGATTTTAAAGGTTTTTTGATCATGAGGTATGATTTTTATGATTGGGTTTTTTCTGCATGCCATTTTAAAATAGGGCGTGCTAGATAAATAAATGGAGTGGTAAGAAAAATTGCGAGCATCTTAATAAAATAGCTTACAAAAATAATATGCCAGATATTATCCACGATTCCATATAACCCTAAAAAGCTAAAAAGAAAAGTATCTAAAAGTTGTGAAGAAAGCATAGATGCATAATTTCGCAATATAAGATATTTTCCTTCAGTTTGCTTTTTTATGTACGCATACACGGAAGTATCAAAAAGCTGCACGATCAAATAAGAAGTAAATGAAGCTGCAATGATTCGTGTGCTGTGATGTAAAAGAATTGCAAAATGAGCATGTGTGCTATCAAAAGATGCTGGATCATACCACAGATGAAATTTGCTCATGCAAAGATATAAAAGTGAAGTGCTAAAACTGATCCAGATTGCTTTGCGAGAAATCTGTATGCCCCATCCTTCTTGCAAAAGATTAATTGCAAAAGCAATGCCAATAATAAATACATCAGCACCGGTAGCATTAAAATTAAAAAGTTCTATTTGTTTGATAACAAAAATATTTGCAAGCAAGAAAAAAATACTAATAAGTGCTATTAAAGCTTCTTTCCCTAAAATTGCAAATCCAAGCACCATACTGCTTACTGCTGCAAGATGTGCTACAAAAATGAGTTCATTCGTGATCATATTTCTCTTATTTTAAGATAAAAAAGGAATAGCATTGCTATCCCCTTTTTATTTTTAACTTATTATTTTTATAACCAATGTTGATACGTGTAAGAGCCTATAATTGCAATAGCACATATAAGTACAGGAATTTTAATTGGTTTAAAATCAAACAATTTATATAAAAGATTGAAAAATAAAATCGCACTAAGAATTGGATATCCAATATTAATAATATGAATGCTTTTTGTTAAAATTGTAGTGAGTCCAAAATTAGAAATTAAAGTAGCAAGAGTAACAGTAATAACTAAACAAGTATGTAAACTTACTGTATGCCTGAAAACATCATTATAGAGATATTCAGAGAAGACTGCTGCAAGTGCTGTGATAGTAGATAAACATGCCATTAAAACTGCAGTGAAAATTATCATCACCCCATAATGAGGAAGAATAGTAAGCGTGATATTTCTAAATATTTCAGCGCCATTCATATCTGCAGAAACAATATGCCCGTAATAAGCACCAAGATAGCTAAATCCAAGATAAGTGATAGCAAGAAATGCGCCACCAATTAATGATCCTTGAAAACCAATTAGAACTAATTCTTTTGGTTTATAGGCATCAAGTTTATTTGTTTTTAAAATTTTAAGTACAATATAAGCAAAAAATAAAGCTGCGATCATATCAAGTGTTTGGAAACCATGCACTAATTGATCATAAAATACTTCACCTGTAGCCTTACTTTGAGGAATCATAACATCTGCTTGTAAAAGTCCAATGCTTAAGATTAAAAATAATGATCCCAGTAAAACAGGACTAATAATTTTTCCTAAGATATCAAGCATTTGAGATTGGCTATACGTTAAAATATACGTAAGCACGCCAAATATAATGCTGAAGATCGTTAAAGAGATATATGATGGAAAGAATGGGTAGAGCATTTCATAAGGCACCGTGATGCAACGAGGCATGGCAATTAAAGGTCCCATGATAAGCATGCAATACATAATTGCAATCATACCTGGGATTCTTCCGATGCGATTAAAGAATCTTCTATAATTTCCTTCAAAAAGAATCATCGTTAGAAGGCCGATTAGAGGAAGTAAGACGCCTGTTAAAATAAAACCTGAAATTCCTGCTAAATTTTTGCTTCCAGCAAGTACCCCAGCTTTAATTGGATAAATAATATTGCCGGCACCAAAAAGCATTGAGAAAATAGCAAATCCAACCATAAGTGCGTACTTGGGATGATGTTTCTCTTTCATATATATACCTTACAAATGTATGTATTAAACAATGAAAAAAACATTACACAGGGGGGCTTTTGGAGCAGAAAAAGAAATAACAAACTTTTAAGATAAAGTTTGTTATATATTGTGTAATAGCTTTTTAATACCATTTTTAGGGTATCAATTTTTAAAGACTTTGACAAGTTTACTTGGATGAGACGTCTTTTCTACGATTGTTTTTTTGATTTAGATTTGATTTGAAAAACTCGCGGGGCTCTGAAATGTCTGCATTCATCACATCTTTTGCTTACACCATGCGAATGCCTATCACATTGGCAATAACATTCTACAGGTTGTAAGGTTTGACCTGCAAAACCCGCTCCATATTTCATACACCCAATTGCACTTTGTAAAGGTGCGTTTTGTAAAGATACTATCAACAATGCATATACGATTATTTTTTTCATAATTATTTCTTTTCGTTATAAGAATGACCATAAATATGAGCAACATCATGAGGTGTTAAATGTGGCGGTATGTTTTGTTCATTCACTTTTTGATTAAATTCTTCATCATCTAAACAAACAGGGCATCCAAGAACTATTGATGCACTGTTTATGATTGTAAAAATCATATAAAGCATAGAACGTATAAGTTTCATTGTTATAGCCCCCTTTTTCTTTTACTATAACAATATAAATTTACAGATTGCAATATTTTGGATTTTTCAGAATGAAGGCCGAGTATTAATATAGGAATGCCATCCGGCAGGAGTGCCTATATCAAATCGAGACCCAGAAAGCTTGTATGCTAGTACCTTTTCTTGGTTTTTTATCATCAAGTTTACGGTGTCAGGTAAAAGTATTTCTCCTAAAGGAGCGGGAGTTTGTGGAATATAAGAAAAAAGTTTTGAAGAAAAAATATATCTGCCTACAATTGCAAGGCAAGATGGGGCGAGTTCTTTTTTAGGTTTTTCAATACATGAAGAAATTTGAAAAGTGTTTGCATTGATTTGTTTTTTAATAGTTACAATGCCATATTTTTCTACATCTTCAAGAGCAACTTCTTGAACAGCAATCACAGTAGCTTGTTGTTCTTGAGATATTTGTAGCATATTTGCAAGATCTGTTGCTTCAATAATATCATCAGGAAGTGCTACTGCAAACCAAGGATCTTGATTGATATATTCTTGTGCTTGTAAAAGTGCATTGGCAAGACCAGTTGGTTGATACTGATAAAAAAATGAAAATTGCATTGCTTGTAAAAGAAATTGTGAATCTTCAAGCCGTTTTTTATAAATCGGTAAAAAAGGTTCAAATAACGCTCCTGTACAATAATTTTTTATCATTTCTTTTGCAGGAGAAATAATCATGCCAATTTCAGCAATATTATTTTTATAAGCCTCTTCAAGAATCAGTTCAAGAGCTGGACGATTTCCAATAGGAAGCATTTCTTTAGGAATCGCTGCAGTAATGGGTAAAAATCTTGTGCCAAGTCCTGCTGCAGGAATTAAAAGCTTCATAAAATCCAAGTGCTTTTAAAATTGTGATAAAAATTTAGTGTTGCTGCTATGCATAATTCTAATGTCAGAAATATTATATTTAAGCATGGCAAGGCGAGTAAGCCCCATGCCAAATGCGAATCCTGAATATATTTCTGGATCAATTCCGCCATGGCGTAATACATTTGGATGTATCATGCCTGCGCCCATGAGCTCAAGCCATTTTGCAGGTTTATTTTTATCAAAACTATATAAAGCATCAACCTCAATGCCAGGTTCTACGAATGGAAAAAATCCTGGACGAAAACGAAGTTCTATAGTATCCCCAAGGAGTTTTTTTAAGAAGATATTGATGGTTGCACGCAGATTGCTGATGGATATATTTTTATCAATATATATTCCTTCTAATTGCATGAACATAAAATCATGCGTTGCATCTGTTGCTTCATTTCTAAATGTTCTGCCTGGTACAATAATCGCTAAAGGCGGTTTTTGTGATTGCATAGTGCGGATTTGTACGGGAGATGTATGTGTTCTTAAAAGATGTGTGAATCCTGGAAGCCAAAATGTATCGGCTTCATCGCGAGCTGGGTGATCTGCTGGAATATTAAGCCCCGTGAAATTATTAAATTCTGTTTCAAGTTCCGGGCCATCTGCTACTGCAAATCCCATAGATATGAAAATATCTTCAATTTCTTGAGTGATACGAGTATAAGGATGTAAGCTGCCCTGTGGATAAAATGGCTGTGCTGTAACATCAAAATGAGCCTTTTTTGCAGCTTCAGCTTCTTTTTGTTGATGTGCAAATTCTGCTTTTGCTTGCATGATGCCATCTTGAATATTTTTTTTCAGTTCATTTAAAAGAGGGCCGAAAACTTTTTTTTCTTCAGCGTTAAGCTCTGAAAGGCCGCTCATTAAATCAGTGAGGATGCCTTGTCTACCTAAATATTTAATACGAACTATTTCTAAAGCTTGTTCATTGATGCATGCATGTAGCTCTTTTGAAAAATCTGAATGAGCTTGCGCGATTCTAGTTTTTAAATCTTTCATAAAAATACCAATCTCAGGGTAAAATATCACTTGTTTAGGGTAACAAAGGAGCTTGTTATTTGCAAACAAAACTATAGATAAAAACAGCTTAGAGCATTATTTTTATGTTTGACAAATGCATAAGAACACGTTACCATAATAAACGAATTTCATATTCATTTCTTTTAAATATTTTCTTTATTTCTATGCCCAGGTAGCTCAGTGGTAGAGCATGTGCCTGAAGAGCACAGTGTCGGTGGTTCAATTCCATCTCTGGGCACCATTCTTCTTCTATTTCTCTTTTCTTTATTTTTATTTATAATTCCCTAAAAATATGTTAAGGAATTATTATGCAAAAGCTTTTTTATACTGCACTTATCTTGTGTAATTTCATTTATTTTCCTATCCAGGCGATATCTGATTATGCGCGATGGAATCATTATATTCATGTATCTGCACACAGTGCCTTTGATCGCCAGCTTTTAGTGGCTCATCCATATGATTCGCTGAGTGCATGGGATCAGACACGATTAAACCAAGAAACATATTCGCAGTATGTTGCATGGTTTTTGGCAACAGAAGATGTAGTTTTTGAAAAAATTACTTATAAAAGTGATGGCCTGCAAGTGGTGGGTATAATGGGATATCAAACGCAGCTTTGTAATCTTGATACCAAAGTTCCAGTTATTATTTATAATCGTGGCGGCACTCATGATGATAATAAAATTTTGGTAGATGTTTTAAAAGATCATATGTATCAACTTATTAAAGCTGGCTATATTGTTATTGCTTCTCAATATCGTGGCAATGATGGTGGGCAGGGTGTTGATGAATGTGGTGGTGCAGATATTAATGATGTGATTAATTTATATTCAGTGTTGCAATGTTTGCCAAATGCAGATTTGAATAATATTTTTATGCTTGGTTTTTCTCGAGGAGCTATTGATACATTTCGAGTGATTCAAAAAAATGTGATGCCTATAAAAGCTGCTGCAGTGATATCTGGGCTTTTAGATTTATTTTTATTAGAGGAATCTAGACCTGGTATAAGTTCTTATTTACGTGCATGTATTCCTCATTATGATGATGATACATATAATCAATTCGTACTTCGCTCAGCTACATATTGGGCGCAAGATATCAAGGTGCCAACGCTTTTATTGCATGGTGATGCAGATACAATAGTTGGTGTGGGTGAAACAAAAAAGATGGCAAGTAAATTAGCTGAATATAATAAAACATATAAATCCATTATATATCCTGGCGCAGATTACTTTTTCTCACAGAATACGCCGCAAGCATTACAAGAAATTTGCGCATGGTTTCAGGCATATAAAAAATAATTGTTTGTTGCATAGTTGAATATTTTTAAGAGGCTTTTTAAAAGCCTCTTATTTTTTGTTGGTCTGAGTAAATTTCTATTTTCTATTGTATTTCTTAAGTTCCTGAGGTAGAACTTGCTAAGGAGAATTTTCTAAGGTGTATTCAAAGAGAAGGTAAGAGGCATGGTTCCAAATGAAATGTATACAGTTGCATGGTTTAAGCTAGCAGACTTTGTAATGCGTGGGGAAAAAGAGCGTGCATTAGGAGTTCATAAGCTTTTAATGCATTCTGTTTCAGATACAGCATTAAGCTATCAGCTCGAAGCAGATATTTTATTGGCATTTGATGATCATGATGCTATTGATAAATATCATGTTGCAGCAAATCTTTATAAAAAAAGTGGACGTTATAAACAAGCAATTGCTGTGTATGAACATGTAGCAACTTTTAAACAAGAGCCGACTATTTTAGATGCACTTTTAGATGTGTATCTTGTGGAACATAAATTTGCTTTATTACTTGATGTATTTGAACGATTTGCTCATATTCATGTGCAAAATGCTAATATTGGATTAATAATTAATAAGCTTCATTTGCTCAGCGCTGAGAGTTCTCCTTTATTGCTTGGCCGTTTATATGTTCGTTTTTCTTATGTGCTTTTATCATATGCAAATCTTGCACCTAATGCTTTACCCTATATCCAACAAGCGATTTTATATTTTCAAGATGCTCCTAATGCAAGTATAGAAGAAGTTGAATACTTCTTAGAAAAAGTAAAAGCAGTACAACCTGCTTTATATACAAAAGCAAATGCTTATTATCGAATGAAATAATTATAAAATTACCCTGATATCAATTTGTTGTTGTGCAAGTTTTTGTAACGTTTGAAAATCTATCTGCACTTTATGTTCAGTTTTTAACTGTATTTTTTTGCCGTCTTCTTGAAAAATTAGAGAAAGTGGAATAGATCCTTTTGGTAGATTACTTTTTAATGTAGCAATTTCTTGTGAACTTATGCCCGTAGGCAACATTAATTTGATATGTTCAATTCCATTCCATTCATCAAAAAATAATTCTAAAGGGATGCAATGCGAAGCTTTGATTTTACAAGTTTGTGCAGATTGCATATCAAGCACGCCTTTAATAATAAAAATAGAATGTGTATCAAGCCATGAGATAACTTTTTGGTATATTTTTGGAAATAAAACAACTTCTGCAATGTGCTCTTGATCAGCAATTTGTAGGAATGCCATCTTATCGCCTTTTTTGGTGACAATTTCTTTTTTTGTTTCAAGCATACCGCATGTTAGCACGGTGATTTCTTTAGTGGGCGGTGCATGTTGCATAATTTCTATAATAGATTTGAAGTTTTGCGTTCCAATCCATGAAAGTTGTTTTTCATAACTATGTAAAGGATGCGAACTAATATAAAATCCTAAAACTTCTTTTTCTTTTTCTAATTTTTCTTTATCAGACCAATCGGGGCGAGAAGAAAAATCATACACAATATCATGTAAATTAGTGGTGCCTCTATTAAATAAGCTCATTTGGCCTGTAGTTAGTTCTTTTTTGATATCTACAGCTTTTTCTAAAATGTGCTGTAATTCTTCAAATTTTTGTACGCGGTTTCCTGGAAAAGTATCAAGTGCGCCTGAGCAAATTAAATTTTCAAGCACTCGTTTATTAGAAGTGCGCAAATCAATGCGTGTGCAAAAATCAAGCATATGCGTAAATGGCTTTTTAGTGCGCTCTGCTAAAATATTTTCTAAGGCAGCAAGCCCAACACTTTTAATTCCTTGTAATCCAAATAAAATTTTTCCTTGAACCACTGAGAAATCGATGCGTGAATGATTAATATCGGGCGGTAAAATTTCAAGGCCCATTTCGCGCGCTTCTTTAAGATAAAATGCCATTTTCTCAGCATCCGTTGCTTCTAAAGAAATTAAGCATGCTGCAAATTCTGCGGGATAATTAGCTTTTAAATAAGCAGTTTGATACGCAATTAATGCATATGCGGCAGAGTGAGATTTATTAAATCCATATCCTGCAAAATACGCTATTAAATCAAAGAGTTCAGCTGCTTTTTTTGGATCAAAATTACGCGCTTGTGATTTGCTGACAAAAATTGTTTTTTGTTCTTGCATAACTTCTGCTTTTTTCTTTCCCATAGCGCGGCGCAAAATATCAGCTTCGCCTAGCGAATACCCACCAATTGCAGAAGCAATTTTCATAACTTGTTCTTGATAAACAATAACCCCATAGGTTTCTTCTAAGATAGGAGTAAGTTCTTTGAAAACATAAGAAATTTGATTTTTGCCATGTTTGCGCAAAATAAAATCTTCCACCATTCCAGAGCCAAGTGGGCCTGGGCGATATAAAGCGTTCACTGCAATCAGATCTTCAAATTTTTCTGGTTTTAATTTACGAAGCACATCTTTAATTCCGCTTGATTCAAATTGGAACACCCCAGAAGTATGCCCAGCTTGTAGCAATGCAAATGTTTTTGTATCATCTAAAGGAATTTTATCAATATCTATTTCAACTGTATGTTGCTCTTTAATAAGATCTAATGCCTTTTTAATAAGTGTTAAGTTTTTAAGTCCTAATAAATCGATTTTTAAAAAGCCAACACTTTCAAGTTCTGTCATTGCAAATTGCGATACAAGTTCTGTAGTTTTTGGAGGAATATAAATAGGGAGCATAGAATCAACAGGTTCTGGAGTAACCACCACACCAGCAGCATGTTTTGAGGCATGTCGTGTGACTCCTTCAAGCCTGAAAGCAATATCAAATAAATGTTTAATTTTAGGATTGCTATCTATGAGTTGTTGTAAGCGCGGCTCTTGTTCTAATGCTTCATGCAACGTGATTTTGAGTTGCTCAGGAATAAGATTAGTGATCATATTAGAATCTTCAAATGAAAATCCTAAAACTCGAGCTACGTCCTTTAAAACGCCCTTTGCCATCATAGTGCCAAACGTAATAATTTGGCAAACTTTATCATGGCCATACGTATCTTTAATATAAGAGATTACTTCTTCTCTTCCTTCAATACAAAAATCAATATCTATATCAGGCATTGTGATACGTTCTGGATTTAAGAAACGTTCGAAAAGCAGTTGATAGCGCAAAGGATCAATATTAGTTATTTCTAAGGCCCATGCAACTAAAGATCCTGCAGCAGAACCGCGGCCGGGACCCACAGGAATATTATTGCGCTTTGCCCATCGGATAAAATCACCAACAATTAAGAAGTATCCAATAAAACCCATAGAAATAATAAGATCAGCTTCTAGATGAAGGCGATCTTCATATAGTTTTCTTTGATCTTGTGGAATACGATCATTGGTAAATAATTTTTCAAGGCCTTGTACGCATAGTTCTTTAAAATATTGAGCTTCGGTTTTTTCTTCAGGAATGTGAAACTTAGGGAAAAATAGTTTGCCGCGTTCAAAATCAAAATTACACATATCGGCGATTTTGCCAGTATTATAAATTGCTTCTTGATGATCATTAAAAATAGTAAGCATTTCTTCAGGGCTGCGCATATATGCTTTGCAATTTCCAAAAGTGAATCTGGTTGGATCATCAAACTGTTTTCCCGTTTGAATGGAAAGCATAATTTCATGAGCTTCATGATCTTGCAGGCTTAGATAATGGCAATCTGTAGTAGCTACTGTTTCGATGCCAAGTTCGCTGCTTATTGAAAAGAGATTATCATTGAGTACTTTTTGTTCTGGTTGATCTGGTGGTTGCACTTCAAGATAGAAACGATCTTTACCAAAGTTTTGGACAAACCAATCAATGCGATTATAAGCTTCTTGTTTATTATTTTCTTTTAAGAGTTGAGGAATATGTCCACCAAGACAAGCGCTGGTTATAATTAAGCCTTCTTTATATTGTTCTAGGCGTTTATAATCAATTCTTGGCTTAAAATAAAAACCATCTTGATATGCAAAAGAAATCAATTTACAAAGATTTTTATACCCAATTTGATTCTCTACTAGAATAATCAAGTGATAATATTTTTTTTCAATGCTTTTAATGCTGATATCTTCAGTAAAATATGATTCCATCCCTAAAATAGGCTTAATCCCATTTTTTTTACAAGAATCAAAAAACTTTATAGCACCAAAGATATTACCATGATCAGTAATAGCTAAACTGCGAAGATTTTGCTGCTTTGCATAGGGTATTAATTTATCTATTTTAATAGCACCATCAAGCAGAGAGTATTCTGAATGCAAATGAAGATGAGTGAAATATTTTTCCATAAGATGTGCACAAAAAGTCTAAATAATGTTTTGAATTTGCTCTTTAGCTTTTTCAAGTTCAGTTTTAATATCTACTGCTATATGACTAATATCTGCATGATTGATTTTTGCAGAGATAGTGTTGATTTCTCGATGAAGTTCTTGTAGCAAGAAATCAATTTTTTTGCCTTTTGCAATCTCTTTGGTATCATCAAGCATTTCTTTGAAATGATCAAGGTGAACTCCAAAGCGAACAATTTCTTCAGTAATATCAGTTTTTTCAAGCTCTAAAATTAAACTTTCTTTTTGTGCGCCCATTAATTGATATGCAGTTGAATCCACCACTTGCGCTGAATATTCTTGCATAATAGATGCGAGTTTTTTATGGCGTTTTTCAATAACTGCGAGAGCCATTTTTTTAAGTTTAGTAATAGCTTTTTTGATAATTGAAATACGATGCTGCAATTCTTTATAGAGCAGAGCGCCTTCTTTAATTTGTTCTTTACGTACTAAAGTGATTATTTCTTGCGCCATATGCATAATATCTTTATGCATATCTTCATCAAGTTCCTTCTCTTCAAAGGAAATTATCTGAGGAAGTTGAAGTATGAGTTCAAGATTAATCTGGCCTGGTAAAGAAAATTTCTTTTGTAATGCTTGCAGTTCTGTCATATACGTTTGCACCGTTGACGTGCTGATGCTGACAGGTTTTTTGAGTTGTTCTTGATTATGAACTTTGATAGTTAAAAATGCATGGCCACGCACTAATTCTTTTTTTAATAATTTATGTAAATCTACTTCTAGATTTGAAAATTGAGAAGGGAGCCGAGCTGTTAGTTCAAAGAATCTGGAATTTAATGATTTTAAGGAAATAATTACATCCAGTTTCATTCCATCTTCAAGAAGAAGTTCACGTGTTAATGTGGCAAATCCAGTCATGCTTATGATCATACAAAGGCCTTTATTCTAAATTGGTATAGACGTGTTGTACATCATCATGATCTTCTAGGTTTTCTAAAAGAGCATATGCTTTTTCTTCATCTTCAGCACTAATAGAAAGAGTATTTTTTGGAACCCATTCAAGTTCAGCATCATCCACTTTCATACCAAAGCCTACTACCGCATCACGGACTTGTCCGAGTGCTGCAGGATCTGTAGTGATAGTAAGAAGTCCATCAGTAATATTTATATCTTCTATATTGAAATCTAAAAGTTTTTCTAGAAGTTCATCTTCTGAAAACTTAGAATCTTGTGCGCGGATCACACCTTTTTTTTCAAACATCCAGCTTACAGAATGAGCTTCGCCAAGATTTCCGCCACCGCGAGAAAATAAAGTACGCAATTCTGCTACAGCTCTATTTTTATTATCAGTTAATGTTTCTACAATAATTGCAATGCCACCGGGTCCATAGCCTTCATAGGTGACAGCTTCATAATGAACGCCTGGAAGTTCGCCAGTCCCTTTTTTAATTGCACGTGCAGCATTTTCTGCGGGCATGTTTTCTTGTTTTGCTTTCTCAAGAAGTAATCTTAAACGTGGGTTGCCAGCAGGATCACCACCTTGCTTTGCTGCAACAGTGATTTCTTTGATAAGTTTGGTAAATACTTTACCTTTTCTTGCATCCTCTTTTGCCTTTTTATGTTTAATGTTGGCCCACTTGGAATGACCTGCCATGTGTTAAACTCCTTGGGAAAATAAATAATCTTGACCTAAAAATTTCTTTCTTAAATAAGGTAGCTTGTTTGTAGGAATTTGTCGACCTTTGGGTGTCTTTTCTAAAAAACCTTGCTGGATAAGAAATGGTTCATACATAAGCTCAATTGTATCTTTGTCTTCACCAAGCAATGAAGCTAAAGTTTCTACTCCAACAGGTCCACCTTTATAATTAATTAATACTTTTTTTAATAATTCATTATCTTGTTTAGTGCAGCCATCGCTATCAATTCCAAGTGTTTGCATAGATGTTCTGATAAGCTCTAAAGTAGCCTTATTTTCATTATGCACCTGCGCAAAATCTCTAATGCGGCGTAATAATTTTTTTGCAATTCGAGGAGTGCCGCGTGCACATGAAGCTAAAAGTTGTGCTGCCTGTGGTTCAATCTGCACTTGTAAAAATTGAGCGCTTTGTAAAAGTACTTGGGTGAGTTCTTGCATTGTATAAAATTCAAGCTGTTCAATAATGCCAAATCTAGTACGTAAAGGCGCAGAAACTGTGCCTACTTTTGTGGTAGCTCCAATAAGAGTAAAAGGTTGTAAGGGCAAGCTTACTGTTTTTGCACCAGCACCTTGGCCAATAATAACATCAACTTTAAATGATTCCATAGCAGCATACAGCACTTCTTCTACATTTTTTGGCATGCGATGAATTTCATCAATGAATAAAATATCTTTATGTTCAAGGCTGGATAAAATTGCTACTAAATCTCCAGTGCGCTCAATCATGGGGCCTGAGCATATTTTAATGCCTACATTCATTTCATGTGCCATAATTTGGCATAAGGTTGTTTTCCCTAGTCCTGGAGATCCAAATAAAAGCATATGATCTAAAGCTTCATTGCGCATTTTGCAAGCTTGTGTATAAACGCGTAGCTTTTTTTTCAAGGCTTCTTGCCCAATATAATCATCGAATGTTTTTGGAGAAAAATCATACTGTTTATCTTCAGCTTGATTGAGCAGCATGAGTTGTGAAGGATTTTGCAATTCTTCCATGAGATATCCTTTGCTCTTTTGCAAGGTAGCATAAATCAATTTTAAACAAATGAAAAATTATCACATTTCATGTGTTAGGCGCTGCGCTGTAATGCTGTTGATACAACCAAGGCTTGCAAATCCAACCCATAAATTGGTTACCCCGTAACTTAAAAAGGGAAGAGGAATTCCGACGATTGGCAAAAGATCAAGCACCATGCCTACATTAATGAGCGTAGAAAGTAAAAGATGGATCATCAGGCCAATGCATAATAATTGTGCATAAAAATGGCCAATAGATCGAATCATGGTAAAAAGACGCAGATATAAAAGGAGGTATAAAAGCAGTACAAGTATTGCACCAGCAAATCCTATTTCTTCGCAAATGACAGAAAAAATAAAATCAGTTCTACTTTCTGGCAAAAATGAAAGTTTATTTTGCGTGCCTTTATTAATTCCTTTTCCCCATAATCCGCCTGAACCAACTGCGATTTTTGATTGTTCAATTTGATATCGTTCTTTTTTACTGTCGCCATATCCCATAAAAACGAAAATGCGTTTTTTTTGATAGGGCTTGAGGACATGCCAGAGCAATGGGGTGGAAAGGCTCAAAATTAAACCAGCAAAAAACAAATACTTTGTGGGAAGTCCAATGTGCCATATTAAAAAAACGCCTGAGAAAATTAAAATAAGGCCGGTTCCTAAATCTGGTTGTTTTACAATCAAAAGAAAACTGACAAAGATAATGCTTAAAGGAAAGAAAAATGTTTTTAAAGCAGGCTTTGTATCATCAGCATCATTAATAAAATAATAGGTGATAAACATGGGGAAGCAAAGTTTTGCAAGTTCTGATGGTTGAAATTTTATAAAGCCGATATCGATCCAGCGCTTTCCTCCCATTCCGATACTTCCTTTGAATATAGTAAATAGTAAAAGTAGGATAATAGTAAAATAAAGCCAATAGCCGATGCGAGAAAGAGTTTCATAATTTAAAAAACTACAAATAAAATAAATTAAAATACCACTCAGCATTCCAAAGACTTGTTTTTTATAGAATATAGAATAAGGAACTTGCTCAGTAAATGTTGCACTATAAATAAATATTAGTCCTACTGCAGAAAGCAGAAGAACTAATAAAAAACTTATCCAGTCAAAATATCGTATGTAGCGATATTCAATAAAGGTCATAGCTTAAATCAATCTGAATCGTTTTAAAATATTGTTAACGATAATAATTAAGGCACCATCTCCCATAGTATTTGCGCTAGTACCTAAACTATCTTGCAAAATATATAAAGTTGTAATGATGCTGAGCATATCAGGAGTGAATCCTAAAATGCTTTGCAAAATTGGTTGCATAACAATAATGCCGCCTCCAGGAATTCCAGATACAGCAAGCATGCTTATACAAAAATAAATTACAAAAAGTGCGTAAGTAAATGGATGAGGAAGAGTTCCAGTGAAAACATATAAAGTTACTAGTGCTAAAATGGGCGTGCTAATTGCATCTCCGAGCAAGTGTATGTTTGCTAAAATAGGAGTTGCCATTTCTGCAAGAGGTTTATTATTCATATTTTTTTCACCGCATGCGATAGTTACAGGAATTGTTGCAGTGCTTGACATGCAACCAAATGCTGTAATATAAGAGGGCAAAGAATTTTCGATATATACAAGAGCTTTATGTATATTTCCCCATGCAGCAATCAGATATGCGATAAATAAAGTAATTACATGTAATATAAAAATTAATGTGAATGTTCTTCCATAATAAGAAAATAGTGTGGTGATATTACCATTTGCATGAAGTTCTAAAAGGAAACCTAAGATGTATAGAGGAACAATAGGGATAAAAATTTTGTGTAAGAAATGATCTAAAAATCTTTTAGCTTTAATAATTACTTTTTCTACTCCAGGAGCTGAAATAAAAGAAAGGCCAATTCCAATAAGTAATGCAGCAACCATTGCATGTTCGGAAGAAAATAGTTGGGGAATATTAAGTTTGTATAAAGGCTCAATTGTAGAAGGATTAATAATATTGATATTGCCAAATGCTGGAACAATCCAAGGAAGCAATGATGTGCCCATGAGATAAGCAAAAAATGCAACTGCTGCATTAGAAATAATCACGCAAGAAAGTAAAATTGCTAAGATAATCGGAACATTTTTTTTAAAAGATAAAATCCCTGAGGTGATAAATGTGAATACAATGAAAGGAAGGAGTAATCCAAGCAATTCTTTAATTAAGGAACTTGCCGTATAAAAACCTATTATAACTGTAGTTGGAAGATACGTGCCTATAGTGAGCACAAAAGCGATAATTAATAATAATTGAATAGGAAGAGAAAGATTCTTCATATCGAGCCTTTTTTTATAACCGAATGTGTATAATAATTATTTGCTCTACTTTAACTTGGTTTGTAATAATTACAAGCTATTGTTAGCGATAATCTTCTTATAATAGAGCCCAGAATACTTTAAAGTTCTTAAAAAATCGCAATGCTCCCTGTTAACGCTAAATAATCCGAAATGATAATCAAATTCATGGCTCCATTCAAAATTATCAAGTAAAGACCAATAGCAATATCCAATAATATTACAGCCTTGTTCTAATGCTTGGCTAAGTGTCCAAAGATATCGATTTAAAAAGAGCATTCGTTTAGAATCACTGTCTGTTTCGATGCCATTTTCTACAACTAATATAGGTTTTTCAAATTGTTGTGCCCATAAAAGTGCATTATAGAATCCTTGTGCATCTATGATTCTGAAATCCTTATCAGCCTTATTGCAAAGTTCTTGAGCTGTATATGCTTGAGAATTAGTAAGTTCAAATCGCATAGAACAATAATAGCTTAAAGCTACAAAATCTATATATTGCGCGCCTTGTCCATACAGAAAAAAAAGTTCAAAAGGTGTATTGTAGCGGCTATAGGCAATTGAAGTAATTAAAACATTAATTGGATAATATAAAGATTGAGATGCATTAAATTGTGTATATTGATGTGAAATACTGATTAAAGGTTTTTGTTTATCATGTTTATAAGCAATATTTTTAATAACATCATAGCTTTCAATATGCGCCTGGAATAAGTTTGCTATGGTAGTTTGTACTTTTTCATTGTTTCCTTTTTCATAAGGGGGAGCAGTTTGTGTATAATAACTCTTTTGTGCATAACCTATCGGTTGATTGAAGGTGATAATATACGTGATATCTGCATCTGCAAGTGCTGTATATACTTTTTCTACATATGAAATAAAATATTTGATATTAGTAGCATTGCTAAATCCTTCTTTTCCCATAAACCAAACAGGATCTGTATAATGATGTAAAGTGATAATAGGTTCAATATCGCAAGCTTTGAGTTTTTTACAAAATTTTACATATTTTTCTAAAGCCTGCGTATCCCAGGTATCTTGTGTCGGCTGTATGCGAGCCCATTCCAGAGAAAATCTATAGCATTTTACGCCTAGTTCTTTTAAACAGGCAATATCAGCATCTAATTGATTCCATGAATTGCAGCAAATCCCTGCATTATGTGGTTCTTGGATACTTGGATCTTGATAATGAGTCCAGGTATTGCAAATGCCACCTTCAACTTGATAGGCCGCTGTAGCAGCCCCCCATAAGAAATTAGAAGGGATATTAAGTGATTCTAAGGTTAAATCTTTACCATCAATAAGAGCCCAATTATCACTCAAAGAAGGTGATTGAGGAGTTTGATAATTGTAATAAACATAAGCCCCAAGACCAGTTGCAGCTGTTATGCCGGCTAAAGAAGGCCAAGATGGCAGTTTAGAATATGAATCTTCTATGAATTTTATTGTTGATGAATATAAGCTTTCAGATGAATGAATAGATGGTTGAGCCATCCATAATCCAAGGCAAAAAATAAGCAAAAAACGCTTTAAATTCATATATGTTCCCTAAAATGGGCAAAAGGACTAGGTATTTTCAATTAACGAAAAAGTAATTCTGGAGGAGTTAAAAGTGCAATTTCTTGAGTTTCAAGAGAGGTTGTTCCGGGAGCATGCAAATATTTTAGAGCTTGTTGAAATGTTGTGGTATAAAATGCTTTAAAGAAATGAAATAAAAGCGTATTAAAGGTATCAAAGTATTGTTTGCGTGTATTTGCTAATTTTTCCATAAAAACATCTGCATGTTCATGGGCTTGTGCAATAATTTGAACATAGGTTTTAAAATTACTTTTTAATGTTTCTTCATTTTTTTCTCTCAAAATTATTTTTAAAGCATCAAATTTTTGCATAGTAAGCTCTAAATGTTCATTGAGCTCTTTATGGTGTGATAAAACAGGCTGTTTTATTCCCCATGCAAAAAATACTTCTTTCATAATATGTAAAAATGCTTGAGTAACTTCTTGATCTACGGTGATTAGTTCTGGCACAACAGTGCTAAATTTTTGATATGTAGAATGAATGCTTTTTTGTAATTTTTGTAGAGTGTCTAAATCTTTATATAATGGCTTTAAATCACTTTTCTGAATATTAAATAAATTATGCCATTCTTCTGTTAAAGAAATAGTTTGAATATTGGCAAGCTTTTCTTCTAAAGCAAGTTTGGTGATTAATAAATTAATGTTTTCATGTAAAAGTTCATAGGTGATAGTAATAAGTTGAGCCATAGTGAGTACTTGGCTGGGAGTGAGGAATTGAATTCTTTGTTTCCATTCTGCATTGCCAAGCTCAATAGTGCGCATATAATCAGATTTATGGCTGCAAAGTAGTGGAATTGTAATAAAAATAAATGAAAAAAATAGACAGATGCCTACTATCCTCATGAACGCGATCCTTTTATTTTTAAATCATTATCAGAAAAAGAATGAGGCAATAGTTCATGTAAGGTTGTGGTATGGATCACTTTTTGCGTAGTGCAAACATAAATAATAATATTGCCACATAAATCAAGGATAAATTGTCTACAAGCTCCGCAAGGAAAGCTGCCGCTGCGAGTGACAATTGCCATTGCATAAAAATTGGTATGGCCTTGCGCAATAGCATTGCAAATTGCGACGCGCTCTGCACACATAGTTAGGCCATAAACACTGCTTTCAACATTACAGCCACCAATAACATGGTGTTCTTCTGCTTGCAGTGCTGCGCCTACATGAAATTCAGAATAAGGAGCGTGTGCGCGCTGTTGCATCACTTTTGCATACTCAAATAAATTATTCATGATCCGCCTTACTATAGCGCCTTATGGCTATGAATTTATAGTTTAAAATAATACTTACAACCATAAGTAAGTTGAAAAATAAATCAAGGTAAAATTATCGATGATGCACAGATGTTGCAGGGGAGAAATAGGTGTTTAAGATGTATTGCAATAGCAGGGATATGGGATATATTTTCAGACACCTAGTACACATTTTAAACACCTCGCGTTGAAGGATTTTCATGAAAGTGTTGTTGTTATCTACATTGTTTTTCTCATATGCAATTCTTGGATATGAAGCGACAAATAAACCAGTCAAAAAATTAAAAGAAACTCAAGAATTGTCTTTTAATACATTTTCAATGTTACAAAATTCAAATTGTACTATACAACCAAATCAAGATAATGATTCTGATGTACAAAATCTGAAAGATGAGGGGATGAATGCAGTCCCTAGAGTTTGGGATCCAAAAACAGGTTTATGTCGAAATATGGGAAATATAAAAAAATAGGAATTTATGGAACATACATTAAGTGTACTGCAAACTTATAATGTGATGGTAAGGTTTATAAATTATTATTATCAACGTATTTCTTCTAATGGCATAGCAGTGATGTTGAGTAATATGGCTTTTTTAAAAGATGGAAGTACTGCAGATCCTGCTATATGGCAAGATTGGATGCAAAGTGTTAAAAAAATAGAACATGAAGGTGAGTTGCTCACTTCAATGCAAGCAGTTAATGCAATGAAAATTTTTTTAAAGTGTTATCATGAATTTCCATATTTTAGTGATGATATAGGAGCATTATTAAATTATATTAGGGAAATGCAAAATAATGTGAACCATATAGGTTGGAAGCATTGGGAGGAGTTTATAAGTCAGGTACTTTCTGAAGAAGATTCTAGAAAATATGTAGTCATTGTGCAACAAAATACACATAATTCTATAAAACTTGCATTACCTATTTTACCTGCTTATATCGCGATGTTGGAATTTTTAAATATATATTATAAAAAAATAGGATTACATAAATATGATATCTTATTAAAAAATATGGTTTTTTTAAAAGAAAGTAGAAGGACTACAAATCCTATGGTATGGCATATTTGGATGGAAGTTGTAGAAAAAATAGAATCTCAAGAAAATAAACTTACTCCAAGGCAAGTATTTGTTGCAATGAAAGAATTTTTGGAAAAATATTCTGAAGTTAGTGATGATATTGATGATATAAGATTATTGGTACAACCTCTCATTCAGATGCAAGAAAATCCTTTAGATATTGGATGGCAATATTGGATCAAATGCATTAATGATGTAAAAAATAAAAATTAAAAAATATACTAAAATAAAAAGCCAGGCATTAAACCTGGCTTTTTTCATAAAATTTTAAACTTTAAAAGTTAAGATATTCAGGATTAAGAGCGATAAGTGCAAAGATTCGATTCAGAGCTTCTTCTTCATTGCAATCTTCGGTGATTTCTACACTGTGTTGAAGAAAAACTACTTTATCTTTATTAACATAGAAAGTGAAAGAAATTATAGTTTCCTCGGATTCAGAAGCCCCAATAATTATTTTAAAACTTGCAGCATTAAAAGTATTCATATTTTTGGTAGAATATGCGAACATTTTCGCAAGAAAATCAGACTTATAGTAATCTATCATCATTGCTGCCAAAATTTCTGCACTCTTACCGGTTGAATTAGGGAGTATGAAGAGGCCAATTTTTTCGAAAGAATCAGTCTCAGCTTTTCCTTCTGGACTAAATATGAAAGATGTTTTTTGTGGAGCATTGTTTTTGAGGTATTCTAAGAATTTTTGTTCATCAGTAGGTTTAAATTGATTTGGAATCTCTATTGATATATTAAATGGTAAAGGTAAATTCCAAGTAAATGTAGATTGGATATGTAAGGTGAATGAAAAAAGTAGTAAAAAGAATTTTTTCATGATTTTCCCTTGGTTGTTTAAAATTGCATAGTTTTAAAAGTTAAGATATTCAGGATTAAGAGCGATAAGTGCATTGATTTGATTCATGCCTTTTTCTTGATCATTAATATCTTCAATTTGTGCAGAATGTTGAAAAATAATAGCTTTATTCATATAAGTATAAACAGTGCAAGATATTATAAAAACGTCATCATCTTCATTATCTTCATCTTCTTCATCATGAGATACTAAAACTGCTATAAAATGAGCTGCGTTAAGATCATTGGTATTTTTTGTTGAATAACTAAGAATTTTAATTGGGGTTGGTGTAAGATTAATTATTAATTTTGCCAAATTGTCTGCATTTACACACATTGGATTAGGAAGTATGAAATACTGCACTGCTTCGTATTCAGCAGGGAATGTAAACATAAAGGTCTCCTTTGCCATTGGAGAACTAGGATCTGCGAAATGCTGTAAAACTGGTTTTTGTTCATCATAATAGGGACGAGCAAAATCATTTGGAATTTGTAGTGATATATTAAAAAGTAGAGGTAATTCCCAAGAAGATATACATGCAGTATTTAATATAAATATTGAGAAAAACAAGAAAGATTTCTTCATGATGAGATCCATTATTAATTGAGATTATATATCTATAAAAATAGCAAAATATAAAGAAGAATCGCATGAAAATTCTTCTGGTCGGGGCAGCGAGACTCGAACTCACAACCCCTCGCTCCCAAAGCGAGTGCGCTACCAATTGCGCCATGCCCCGTTAAAAACAGCATCTAGTCTAGATGATTTTTGAATCTTTTCAAGAAAATTAAAATCGGAATACTTTTTGGGGTGAATGGTGGGGATCGAACCCACGACCCTCAGAACCACAACCTGATGCTCTACCAGCTGAGCTACATTCACCACAATAACTTTATAAAGTATAAAAGTTTTTGAGTAAAAAGCAAACGAAATGCGGTGTAATCATTTTGTAGGCTCATTTGATTAAAAAGCTAATTTCTTATAGTATAAGTATATATCTTTTTATCTCTTTTTTAAAAAAATCGCACGTCTTTATGAATGATAGTATAAAAGTATTTGGTGCTCGTGAGCATAATCTTAAAAATGTCTCAGTCGAAATTCCCAAAAATAAATTAGTTGTTATTACTGGTCCATCTGGATCAGGTAAAAGTTCTTTAGCCCTTGATGTATTATATACAGAAGGGAAGCGAAGATATATGGAATCTTTGTCTTCATATGCTCGTCAATTTTTAGGCATTGCAAGGCAACCTGATTTTGATCGCATTGAAGGATTATGCCCAGCTGTTGCTATTGAACAAAAGACGGTGGGATCAAATCCTCGATCTACAGTGGGAACTATCACAGAAATCTATGATTATCTTCGTATTTTATTTGCGCGCATAGGAACTGTTTATTGCATCCTGTGTGATCGCGCTATTGTAAGCCATGAGCCGAATCAGATTGCTCAGCTTATCACTGAGCAATATCAAGGCAAAATGGTAACTATTGCAGCGCCTATCGCTGTGCAAAAAAAGGGTGAATTTATACAAGAAATTTTGCATCTTTTTGGGCAAGGATTATATCGATTTTTAATTGATGGCGTGGTATATAAATTTAAAAATCCTGATGAAATCAAAGCTTTAGGCCTGAAAAAAACTTTTAAGCATGATATTGATGTGCTTTTAGATGTATGCCTGGTGCAATCAGATACTAAATTTAGAGTAGAAGAAGGTGTGCATAAAGCTTTTGAGCTTGCAAAAGGGCTTTGCAAAATTGTGGTTGATGAAAAAGCAATCATTTATTCTGCGCAGCAAACATGCCTTGAATGTGGCATTCCTGCACCAGAACTTGAACCGCGTTTATTTTCATTTAACTCTCCTATGGGTGCATGTACCACGTGTAATGGTATTGGTGTTGTGTATGATAGCAAGGATGATCCTTGGGGTGATTGGGTTCATGCAAAAAGCTATGCTTTGCATATGGGCAGAAATATTAAAACCTGTTCAAGTTGTTGTGGTAAAAGATTGAATAAATCTGCATTAGCAGTAAAAATTGGTGGCAAAAATATTTTTGATATTTGCCAGCTTTCTGTGCGCGATGCCTTAGCTTTTATGCTTGGGATTCATTTAACAGAAACGCAAGCTACTATTTCTGAAGGATTAATGAAAGAAATTATCAGCAGGCTTAAGTTTTTAGAAAACGTGGGGCTTTCATATCTTTCATTAAATCGCACAGCACGTACGTTATCAGGTGGCGAAGGCCAGCGTATTCGTTTGGCAAAACAAGTTGGGTGTGCATTATCAGGAGTATTATATGTGCTTGATGAGCCAAGTATTGGCTTACATCAAAAAGATAATGATCGTTTGATTGCCACATTGCAATCTCTTCGTGATCAGGGTAATTCTGTTCTTGTGGTGGAGCATGATATAGATACAATGAATATTGCTGATTATCTTATTGATATGGGGCCAGCAGCTGGAATTCATGGCGGAAGAATCACTGCAGTGGGTACTCCGCAAGAAGTTGCAAAAAATCCTTTATCTTTAACGGGTAAATATTTAAGCGGGCAGCTTTCTATTCCTGTTCCTACGCAAAGAAGAACTCCAAAACAATGGCTTACTTTGCAGCATGCTACAGCAAATAATTTAAAAGATCTGACGGTTCAATTTCCATTGCAAGTTTTATGCGGCATTTCAGGTGTTTCTGGATCTGGCAAAAGTAGTTTGATTTTTCAAGAACTTATTCCAGCATTACATCGAGATTTACAAAGTAAACAAGGGGAAGTTGAGCTTGAAGGTGCCCAGCATCTTAAAAATTTAGTAACTATTGATCAAAGCCCTATTGGCAGAACTTCACGATCAAATCCTGCCACGTATATTGGTATATTTGATACGATCAGAAAATTGTTTGCCGCAGTGCCTGAAAGCAAAATTCGTGGGTATGATCAAGGCAGATTTAGTTTTAATATGCCAAAAGGAAGATGCTTTGAATGCCATGGCGAAGGGACTATCACGGTTTCTATGCATTTTCTGCCAGATGTAGTTATGGTTTGTAAAGTGTGCAAAGGATTGCGTTATAATCAGCAAACTTTAGAGATTATATACAAAGGCAAAAATATTGCGCAAGTGCTTGATATGACAGCCTATGAAGCAGTTGAATTTTTCAGTGCGCATACGATTCTTGCAAAACGCTTGCAATTGCTGTGTGATGTGGGGCTTGATTATGTAAAACTTGGGCAACCATCACCAACGCTTTCTGGTGGCGAAGCGCAGCGTATTAAATTAGTTAATGAGCTTGCAAAGCGCGAAGCAAACACTATGTATATTTTAGATGAACCAACCACAGGCTTGCACAGCCATGATATTAAAAAATTATTAATCGTGCTTGAGAAATTGCTTGGAAAAGGGAATTCTATTATTGTTATAGAACATAATGTGGATGTGCTCAAAACTGCAGATTATATCATTGATTTAGGTCCTGAAGGGGGCGATCAGGGTGGAATTGTAGTGGCGCAAGGAACTCCAGAACAAGTGGCTTTGTGTAAACAAAGTTATACAGGTAAATATTTACAAGTGGTATTAGGATAAAAAATTATGAAACTTTTGCTCCAACGAGTAGATAAGGCTTCTGTAGAGGTAAATAATAAAATAGTAGGCGCTATAGAAAAAGGGCTGCTTGTTTTTGTTGGTTTTAAAAAAACTGATACAAAACATGAAGTTGATACGCTTATTGATAGATTAATAAAATTACGTATTATGCCTGATCAAGAAGGGCAAACAAAATTCACCTTGCATGAAAGCAATGATTCTTTATTGCTTGTTTCACAATTCACTTTGTATGCAGATTGCTCAAATGGCACGCGGCCTTCATTTTCTGATGCAATGGCAGGGGCTCAAGCAAAAGATTTATATGATTATATGGTTATAAAATTACAAACTTTATTTCAAAGCAAATTGCAAACAGGTGTTTTTGCAGCCTATATGAAAGTAAGTCTTGTTAATGATGGTCCATATACAATTTTGCTTGAAAAAGAAGCGGTTTAAAGGAATCTTGGTGAACATAAAAAATTTCTTATTGTTGCTCATGATGCCTTGTTTAATGCAGGGTGCGCATCTTGATTTTCAAAATATTGAACAGTACAAACAAGAGAGTGTCTCTTTGCTTGAACGGCGTGCTTTTAAACAAATGGGATATGGGGCTTTTGTTGCAGCAAGTGTTGTGTATGCTGGAATGTCTATGATTGCTTTGAATGATAATAAAACACTTTCTATGTTTATAAAAGATTATAGAGGATTCAAAGATAATGAAAATAAAACTTGGATGCGCGCGCTTACTTCAACGGTATTTAAACTTTCTTACGAAGTTGGCATGGGGCTTCTTTCTTCAAGTATCGTAGGTTTAACTAAAGGAATTGTTGCTCATAATGGATTTGTGCAAAATGCTTATCAAGATGTTGTTTCTTCATTTACCACACCAACTATTGATTGGTATATTCAATATTACGTGCCACTTTATAAACATTTAGAAAATTTTAAAACTTGCGCCGTGTATTTTGATCTGGATTCTCCATTTCTGCAAGATGTGCATAGCAATGCAATCACTTTGCGCTATGTGCAGGGAATGATGCAAGGGCAAGATGAGATTGCTGGATATGCACAGTTTTTACAAAGAAAAGCTGAGCGTGATATGAGCAATGCACAGGCATTAGTGCAGTATGATGAACAAATTACTGCATATCGTTATAGAAAAGCACAAGGCCAAACTCTTCAAGAAGATAAACTTTTATTACAAAAATTGCGTATTATACATGCGCAGCTTGTGCAAGATATAGAACGAATTATAGGATTTATATATGCTCATGCACAGTATCAAGGCATCACGCCTACACAGCATGAGCAAGAATTTTTGCGTTTAACTATTTCAAAAGTGGATTCATTCTTAGCGCAATTATATTTGCTGATTGATGGTTTTGAGCAAGATCGTTGCCAAGCAAGCTCACAAGGAAATGGCATATTCACTATTGCTCATGAATTTGAATTGTATTTGAAAAACACCCTTCAATCATAATAAAGGGGGAGTATGCAGCCTAAAACAACTCCTTTAATGCAACAATATTTTGCACTTAAGCAGCAGTATGCAGATGCACTCTTACTATTTCAAGTGGGGGATTTCTACGAACTTTTTTTTGATGATGCAAAAACAGTTACGGCATTTTTAGGCATTGCGCTTACCAAGCGCGGCACGAATAATGGCGAGCCTATTCCTTTATGTGGATTTCCTATCCATGCAATAGATCATTATATTCCAAAATTAATAAAAGGTGGTTTTAAGGTTGCACTTTGTGATCAGCTTGAAGAAGCGGTGCCTGGAAAAATGGTGCGCCGAGGAATTACTAATGTATTAACTCCGGGAACATTGAGTGCTGATAATTTATTAGATGAAAAATCGCCTTCATTTTTATGTACATTTTATCCGCATGCACAAGGCTGGGGATTATTATTTTCAGAATTAGTGAGCTCGCAAGTATACGCTACGCATCTTCCATTTGGTGCTGATCGGCAGCTTGAAGCAGAGCTTTATAGATTTTTGCCAGATGAAATTCTAGTGCCTGCGCATAAAGGAATTTCTTCTTTTATACAATTTTTTAAGCAGCGTGGATTTTTCACGAGCATTGCACATGATGATGAAAAACAAGAGCAAGCATGGCAAAATTGGCTTGCATGTTTAGATGAAGGCATGCAGCAGCAATTGCGTGTGCATCAAGGTTTGTATCAAGCTGCAAAAACATGGTTTTTGTATGTGCATGCGTATCAAAGTAAAGCAGTTTTTGCATGCAAAACAATTCAATTTTATGAACCAGAAGATTTTTTATTACTTGATACAACTACTTTAAAAAATTTAGATATTATAAAACATAGCGTAACGGGCACGCGCAAACATACGCTTTTAAATTTTATGGATCGTGCGATCACGCCAATGGGTTCGCGCATGATAAAATTATGGCTTGTGCGCCCATTGCGGCAAAAAGATCATATTATTGCACGCCAAGAAGTGATCGCAACGTTTGTTGAAAATCCAAAATTGCTTGCGCAGGTGCAACAAGCATTGCTTGCATGCGCAGATGTTGAGCGAGTGATTGGAAGAATTGCACTTGATAAAGCTCCCGTATCAGATTATCTTGCTTTAAAAAATATGCTGCATGCAATGCCGCAGCTTGTAAATATTTTGCAATCATATAGATCAATCGCATTTATTGATGCATGTTTGCAAAGAATTTCTGATTTTTCTCATATTCAAAATGTGCTTGAAAAATCTTTGCATGATGATGTTGCAAAATCATGGGTCATTAAACAAGGGTTTAGCAAAGATGTGGATCTGGCGCGCGATCTTGCAGAAAATGGAGCAACAAAAATTTTAGAGCTTGAAGTGCAAGAGCAAAAACGCACCGGCATTAATTCGCTCAAAATACGCTATAACGGCGTGCAAGGGTATTATATTGAAATTACAAAAACAAATCTTGCATCAGTGCCAAGCGAATATATTCGCTTGCAAACGCTTGTTGGAAAAGAGCGATTTATTACTAAAGAATTACAAGCATTGCAGTTTCAAATGCTGCAAGCACAGCAATCAATTGCGCAACTTGAAAAACAAGTTTTTGAATCTATTAAACAAGAAATTAAACATGGAGTGCATGCAATTAAAATTGCAGCACAAGCAATTGCACGCATTGATGCACTCGTTGGATTTGCGCGTGTGGCTGCAGAATTTGGGTATGTGCGTCCAGAAATTTCAAATGAACAATCTATTACTATCGAGCAAGGAAAACATCCTTTGTTTGATGCACAGCTTGCAGAAAAATGCATTGCAAATGATACAAAATTAGATGCGATGCAATCTTTGATAGTGCTGACTGGTCCGAATATGGGAGGCAAATCAACCTATTTGCGCCAAGTTGCTTTAATTAGTATTTTAGCGCAGTGCGGAAGTTTTGTTCCTGTAAAACGAGCGCAACTTCCTTTGCTTGATCGCATTTTTACCAGAATTGGTGCAGGTGATAATATTGCAGAAGGCAAAAGCACATTTCTTCTTGAAATGGAAGAAGCTGCTTATATTTGCAAACAAGCAACATCGCAAAGTTTAGTGATCGTTGATGAAATTGGAAGAGGCACAAGCACATTTGATGGCATTGCCATTGCGCAAGCAGTGCTTGAATATTTGTATGTGCAGATTCAATGCAAATGTTTATTTGCCACGCATTATCATGAACTTACGCAGCTTTGCAATCAATATCCAGCAATTGCAAATTATTATGCAGCAAGCAAACAAACTGAACAGGGCATTGTATTTTTGCATAAAATTGTGCCGGGAATTGCGCAAGGAAGTTTTGGTATAGAAGTTGCAAAATTAGCGCAGCTTCCTGCAGCAATTATTAAACGCGCGCAAATTATTTTGCAGCAGCATACTTCTTTACATCCTGTGCAAGCTCAACAATCATTATTTTCTATGCCTATTCAAGAAACGCATGTGCAGCCAGCTTTAAAAGGTCAAGAAGCTGCAATCTATAAAGAGTTATTTGCAAAACTTCAAACATTTTCTTTAGAAGAAGTTACGCCTAAGCAAGCCTTAGATATTTTATGGCATATGCAACAAGAATTAGAGAAGTTTGATTCTTATTAAAAACTCAAACTGAATAGTTTTTATCTGTAAAAAAATAATGTTGGTGATTTTCAAATGCTGTTGCTATAATGGCGCCATGTTTAATTGGTGTAACAAACTCTTAAAAATATAAAGGAAGTTTTATGAATAAAAAATTGCTTTCAGCAATGCTTGTATGCGCAGCAATAAGTTCTCAAATGATGCTTAGTATGGAGGGATCTGAAGGAAGTCCTGCAGCAGCTGGATCTTGTGCAGTAATGTCTCGATTGGCATTTGTACGCCCATCAACATATCTTGGAGGATCAGATACTTTGCTTGGAAAAGGTGCTGATCTTGCAGCAGCAGCAGCTTTAGTAGCTGGTGTTGCCTATACAAATCCACGAGGTTTGCGTACTGCAGTTGTTTCTGCTACAAAAGCATTGCCAGGATTAGCAGCAAGTGCACTAACTTCTGTAAGAGCACATCCAGAAGCAGCAATAACCGGCGCAGGTGCAACTCTTGCAGCAGTTGGCGTATACGATAAATTGGTACGTGCCCCAGCTATAGCAGTAGCTGTAAAAGATGCTTATGCCCAAGGTTTTGCAGCCGGCAAAGCAGCTAACCAACCCGCAACTCGAGTAGTGTTAGCGGGTGAGGATAGATCTGAAAGTTAAAATTAATTTTTACTTGATTATTTGTTTTTAGGAACAGAAACGAGGCAGATTTAATCTGCCTCGTTTTATTGCAAGAGGTAATGAGAAATTTTAATGAAATATGTTTATATTTTTCATCAGAGTGTTTGTTGATTAGTATGAAAAAGAGAGTAAGCGTGTTTGCTTTTTTAGGTTTAGTTTTTGTATATGCTTTGCAATGTGCAGATAAAAGTGCGGCTGCTTCAGGCAGTGCATCAAGCGCATCTCAAGTTGTTGCTACTAAGAATAAACCTGTGTCTATTCAAGTTGCTACTTGCGCAATTGTGGCGGCCTTAGAGCAAAGAAGAAAAAAGGTTTAAGGTTTTTACTTTAAAATGATACAAGTAGAGTATTTTTGATATAATAAGTTATATAAAAAAGTTTTTTATTCTTGCATGTATTCTCATTAAGGGATGATTATGAAAAAAATAATGATAGGCATTTTAGCAGTATGTTTATTATCTTTGCAAATAATGTTTGCATCAGATCATGATGATGCTGCATACGCTGCTTTGCATGGAGCTGCGACGGCAGCTCGCAGGGCATCAGCTAATGCAGGTAGCTCCGGATTTTTTCCTTCGCCAGAAACGCTTTCTGAAGATGTAACGCGTTCTTTAGCAACTCTTGCTGCTGAGCGAGATGCTGCGATGGCTCAAGTTGCATCTTTAAATGCACAATTGGTAGAAATGGCTGCTGCACGAGATGTTGTAGATGCTGGATTAAATCGAATAGTTGAGTATGTAACTGATCGAGGATTTTCGCCAGATAAGGCAGGGTTTCGCAAAACAATGCTTAGTGGAATTTCTGTTGAAGCAAGAGTTGATGTGGTGCTTGCTGATGTAGCATTATTGGCAGATGCTCTTGAGGAGCGCGATCGAGAAGCTCGAGCTGCAAATGCATCACGAGAAATTTATGAAGCAATTCCTCGAAGCGCTGTTTTGGAAAAAGCTATTGTGACGGCTTCAGCTGTGGTGATGGCAAGGCCTGCTCATGCAATTCTTGCAGAAAGAGCTGCAAAAGCAGCTGGTGGTGCTGGTGGCAGTGCTGCTGGTGCAAGATTAAAATAAGAATCTAAATAATTAATAAAATTGAGTACAATGCTTTGGGCAGGAATTAATTCCTGCCTTTTTGTATGAAAAATAAAAATAAAAAAAACTTTTGGGTATATTTAAGGATATGTATCATTATTTTTATTAAAGGGATCCATATTAAGAAGATACTAAGAAAGATATTTATTATATCTGTTTTCTTTGCGCATTGTGCGCAAGGAACTGAGAGGAGTGCAGCTTGTAATTCTACAAAAACTTCTTTTGGTGCTTGTGCAGGATTTTTTTATGCAGGCCCAGATGCTCTATTGCAGAAAATAGTAGAATATCCTTGTGTAAGTGCTGTTGCGGCAATCATACTTGCTGGTTGTGGTGGATATGGCCTGAGATGTTGGCAAGATTCATCGAAACATTCTTCAACACAAAAAGAGACAATCGCTGTTCCTATTTCTATTCCAAAAAATGATGTAGCTCTTCAGGTGGAAACTTTAAAAGTTCAGCTTGCAGCAAGAATTAAAGAGCGAGACTCAGCTTTAGCGCGAGCATCTATTGCAGAATTTGGGATGGATCTTGCTATTGGTCAGCGTGATGCTGCTATAAATCATATGCGTGCCACAGAATCTGGCATGGATATTGTTATTGGCCAGCGCGATGCTATTTGTGCTCGAGAAGCTGCAGCAAAAAATGAGCTTGCTATGATGCTTGGAGGGAAAGATGCAGCGCAAGAACTTTTGGCAGCTGTAGCACGGGCAACTTCATTGCAAGCTGAAATAGCTCATGCACTCGATGAGCGAGATAGAGCGCAGGCGCATGCAGCTGTACTAGAATCTGAAATGAGGGTTGTAAAGCAAGAGCGGGATAATGCACATGTTTCTTTATGTGAACTTGCTCAATTATTGCATGTGGCTGCAGGAAATAATGGCCTTATACGCCATTTAGAACATGAAAAAATCTGTTTTAAAAGTCTGCATCATGATGCAAAAGAATATGTTGAGCAGATTGTTGGTGCTTTGCATGCTGCATATCGCGTTCAAGCTGAACTGCATCAGGTTGCGCTAGATTTTAAAGATGTGGTCAAAGATGTGGCAGAAGTTGCAGGAGTTCCGGCTGATGCAAAGGAATTAGATATGATAGCACATGCCCATTACAAAGATTTAAAAGAAATCGCACGAGAACATCTTATTGCAATATGTGCACAAAAAAGAGGTGCATCTGCTTATGCGCAAGAAGCTTTAGGTGCTGCTAGGGCTCCTTCAAGAAGGCCTAGCACAAGCATTTTGGCTTAACTTTATACAATCAATAATTTTTTTATAAAAATACGAGAACATAGGGATAAAGCCTGCTTTTTTATGGAAATAAATATACATCGATATATTTTGAAGATAAACTTAAGCATATTTTAAAAATTTTATAATCTAAAAATTTTCTTATACATAATTTTAATAGTAACCAACATACATTTATAATCATCATAACTAATAAAAGGATTATCATGAAAAAAACGATGAATAGGGCATTAGTTTTATGTATACTTTCTTCTCAAATCGCATGTGCAGCTGAGCAAGGAATGGGCGCGAGGCTAGCAGAATATCTAGTTTCAGGAAAAGAAAGATTGCATGCTGTTGGAATAGGTTTAAGAGGAGCTTTAGGTTCAGGAAAAGAAGGATTGAGAAATGCATGGAATTCTTTTGGAATGGGCGCAGCACAATGTGGCGATAAAGTAATAAGTAAAGTAAGTGAGCATCCATATGTAAGTACTGCTATTGTTACAGCTGCAATTGCAGGCGCAACAGGATATGGCATAAGATGCTGGCAAGATAGATCAAAAATTGTTCCAGAGCCAGCTTGTGCTGCTGGTGATGCTGTAGATGCAAATGCTCAACGAGTTGCTCTGCTCAACGAATTAGCTACGCAGGTTATTAATCATACTCTTCCAGAGGGAGAAAGACCTGCAGTTTTAGTAAAATTAAATACTAATCCAGATGAAACTCAAGCTGATATGTTGGCTCGAATTCAAAGGATGAGCGAAGAGCATGCAAATTTATTATTACAAACTCAAGCAGCAAGAAATTTATTCATAGGCGCAGCAGTAAATGTAACTCTTGTAGATTTAATTCAAGGCTTGCAAGGAGCGCATGGTACTGCAGTAACTGCAAGAGAGGCCGCATTAGCTAGAGTTGTCGCCGCAGAAGGCGCACATACTGAGGCGATGAACGCGTTGTGTGATGTTGTTAAATATGCACATGCTAAACATGCACCTGGTGATGAGCTAGGAGCAGGCTATACAATGGAAGGTCTTCGTGATGAAGCGAAAAAATCTGTTGATGTGATTGTTGGCGCAAGAGATACCGCATTAGCTAGAGCTACCACAGCAGAAGGCGCAATCGCGGGTGTAAGAGATGCAAGAGATACCGCATTAGGTAGAGTTACCACAGCAGAAACTAGAGTTGCCACAGTAGAAGGCGAAAGAGATACCGCAGTAACTGCAAGAAATGCCGCTACTGCTATAAGTTCTGCTTTGGCAATAGCTTGTAATCAACTTACTGCACGGGGGCACTCACTTACTGGGAGAGCAGGGGCTGCAACTATTCTTTCTGCAACATCAACTGAAGCCGCTATAAATACAGCAAGAGATCAAGGGGTCGCAGATTTAGATGCGCTGGGAGATACAGTTTCGGCACTTGATAAAGATAAACGTGCATTAGAGGCAGAAGCGAGTGTTTATAGAGCAGGATTAAGTGAAGCTCCTGTTGGTTTTCTCAGAACGAAAACTAAACGTGCAACAGTTTTAGCAAATGGGCGAAGTGCTGCTTCAGTGATAGCAACCGCAGCAGTAAGAGAGGCTCATGTTGTTATGGCTGCAAGAGCTGGTGCAATTGGTGGCGGAGCTGCTGGTGCTGGAGGCGTATTAGCATAAGAATCTAACTAATTAATAAAATTGAATTACAATGCTTTGGGCAGGAATTATATCTTGCCCTTGCAATTTTAATACCACATTGTTTTGTTTATAAAAGGATTATCATGCAAAAGATGGTTACTAAATTTTTAGTTATTTGCACGCTTTCTGCTCATGCAATGCATGGAGCAGATTCTGCAGAAAGAAATGTATTAAGGGAGTATACAGAAAGAAGGCTTGCAGAAGCTAAAGCCTTAGGGCGAGAGATTGCTGCAGAAATTAGAGCTACAAAATGCAAGAGGCCTTTGGGCAGTGATATGAAACCTGTGGATGAAGATCTTGGGGCTATTCTATCAAGTGCAGGTAAAGCAACACGAGCATCTTGAAATCTTAGGCTATTTGTATAAAAATCAGAAAGGTAGGAATTAATCCTGCCTTTTTTTATGAAGTATTGCGCATAAAATTTTTTATACATAATACTAAAGTTCGTGATGCTTATTGGGGGGCATTATATCTAAGAGCAGGGAAAATTATATGAAAAGATTTTTATGTTTATTTTTAATGCTTATTATAATGCCTTGTTTATATGCTTCAGATCTTCCTAAAGATCTTCCAGCTGCTTGGCGGGCAATAGCAGCTTTAAAGGCAGAGCATATGAGGCAGGCTTTAGCGCTTGAAAAAAGAATTAAAGCTGAGCTTGCAGCAAACGAACGTGCAGATAGAGCAGAAGCGCGAGCTGGAGCAGCGGAAGCACAAGTATGTTTAATCACATCGCATTTGATGAGTGCATTTGCTGGGCATGCAGTTTTCGCACGAACAGCAACTTCTATTACTGGAAAAGCTGATGCTGTTGTAAAAGATTTAACAACTATTAAAACAGCCATGTTTTTATTGCAAGAAGCTTTGCAAGAATGTGATCTGAGAGTGCGTATACTTGAAGCAAAGCAAAAAGTGCTGCATGCTGCAATAGCAGAGGCCTGGATTGGTGATTGGAAGAGGCGTAAAAGATTACTGGCCGATGCCGCTGGCGCAGGAGAATTGCCGCGAAATTATCGTGAGATTTTAAGAGCTTTAGGAAAACTGGATGCTGTGGGCATGCTTACTGATCCACGTTTTCATGCAGCAATTCCTACAACACGTGTAGGTGGTGGAGCGGGTGGCAGCGGATCAAGAGAGGCCAGCCATACGGGCGCCGCTGCGCATGCTGCTGGCATAGGCAGCATGCATTAAAAAGATTGAGCATAATTTTTTCTACATATATTATAATGTTTAAAGACAGTTTTATTAAAACAAAGGATTATACATGAAAAGAATGATTGTTGGTATACTCTGGATGGGTTTATTTTCTGAAATATTTGCTGCGGAAAAACCTATAGCAGTGCCTGCAGATGCAAAATTATGTACGGTATTGATAAATTTTGGTGTATTGCCTTTATCATTTATCAGACTAAGTTCCCCTTCTTCAGCAAATCCTGCTGATGGATTATATGATTGGAAAATGCTTCCTGATGGAAGATGGCAAGCTACATTAGCTAAGGGTTTAGAAGAATTGCATGCTCGTGAAGATATAGCCACAGCCCCACGAATATTAGCTGGGGCTTTGGATACTTTTGGAGGGTTTGATAAAACCGCATCACGATTTTTAGAAGAAGAGCTTGCTCGTAAAGAGGCAGCTCAGAAGAAAATATTGGATTTAGTAGCAAGAAGAAATAGCGGCAAGGGTGAAGCTTGATCAGGTATATTTGAGTAGAAAAAAGATATTTGAGCTCATTGCTTAAAAAGAGAATTAAAAGAGAGAGATATAATATATATCTCTCTCTTTATTGTTACAAATATTTAATGTGCATCTCTTTGATGTACGCTTTGTACTTCAGTTTCGTGATGATGATTATGTCTTGATTTCCAAGATTGTGCCTTTACTTTATCTGATTTACGTTTTTTATTTTTGTGGCATTGTACTTTGGTTTTATCAGCTTTAGATACATGATGATGACTGTGTCTTTCATCCCATGATTGTGCTTCTACTTCATTTTCAGGTTTCATATGGTGTCTTGATTTATAATCTTGTACTTCAGCTTTATCAGCTTTAGATACATGATGATGGCTGTGTCTTTCATCCCATGATTGTGCTTCTACTTTATTTTGAGATTGCAAATGGTGTCTTGATTTATAATCTTGTACTTCAGCTTTATCAGCTTTAGATACATGATGGTGACTGTGTCTTTCATCCCATGATTGCGCTTCTATATGATCACCAGGCTGTGTTGCTTTTTTATTTTTGGGATGTTTGTTATGATGCTTTTTATGTGATTTTTTATCATCTGAGTGAGACATGTTTTTTTTGTTTTTTGATTTATGGCTTTCTTTTTTTGTTTTCGCTGATTCGCTAGATGTGTTTCTATATGATGCAACGGTTATTCTGCCATCATCATCCACCATAGCTGTGTCTGTGCTAGGGTTTTCATTATAATTACCAGCATAATCTGGGTTTTTATTTGCATCATCTGGATTATATCGCGCATGGATGGCTAGGGGTGCTAATGTAAGTAAGCATGCAAGATTGATTAGAAAAAATTTTTTCATAATAACTCCTTTGTATTACTTATAATTTCATACTATTTTAATAAAAAATTATGAAGATTTTTTAATTCTACTAAAAAATGCTTTTATTTTTGCCCAAGTTCTTTGGATTATATTTTTTTCTATTTCTTGTTGCTGCTCAGCATACGCTTTATGATGGCGTGCTTTTTTATTTTCATGATGATGTGATACAGGGGCTTTTTGCTTTTCAGTAGGTTTTGCTACAGCAGTGGATTTTGTAGAAGTTGTTTTCTGCGCCCTATGAGTTTTTGCATGTGAACGTGCGGTTTTAGAATTTTTCTTTCTTTCAGGCATTTGTTTTTTTGGTGTTTCTTTTTGATGCATATGCCGTTTATTTGGCACAAAAGAAGATTTTGTTTGCTGCGGTTCTACATCGGCGAGCATACAAGAAGCATTCAGTAATCCTAAAATCAAGAGCAATTTGCTTGATAAAAAATTATATTTCATTTGATTTCCTTTTTTTGAACACAGAGCAGTAGTTAGTAGTTATTAAGCATGATACTATAGCAAAAAAAAAATATTCAATAGTTGTTGTAAGCTAGGAAAGAAAATTTAAGGAAGAAGATGATGATGTTTACGTTTGATAGCTTCTGGTTCAACATTTGATCTTGTATCTTGAATTTTATATAAATAAGCTCTTTTGAAATTTCCAAATTCTCGCATAGTATTTTTGTTTTTTATATATCCAACAAGCGTTGGCAATGTATGAGGTAGTGGATATATTTTTGTTGGCTTTTCTAAGACATCAAAAGTTTGATGCCCAATTTTTACAATGCCACTTTCATATCCACCGAAAGATCCAAGGCGTTGATAATTGCCAATATGTTTATGAGTACGAATATCATATACTTTCATATCGCTTTCAAATGCTTGAATATGCGATATTGAAAACAATAAAAGTGAACTAAATAAAAGATTTATTATTTTTATTTTCATAATTTTCTTAAGCATGAATATTTCAAAATCTGTTCTACGTAAGAAGTATAGATGGTATTGCATGCATATTTCAATGAAATGTGAAAATTATCGTAAAATATAAAGGGAGCAATGGAAGCCCCCTTTATATTAGTTTTTATTTTTTAGAAGCCTTCTTTGGGGCTTTGTAGGCATATAAAACTATTTTCTTTGCCTTATCATGCTTTCTATGGATATAGCCAAATACTTTTCTAGATGCGCCTTTTACGGTGAGTATGCCTTTTTTGCTTTCAATTGCCAGGCTTGTTTTGCCTTTTTTATTCGTAAATTTACCAATGATATTGCCTTCTTTATTGCCTGTACGAATATATGTGCCCAGTATTACGGAGCCCTCTTTATTAGTTACTTTTATGGTTCGAACATTTTTTAAACTTGCTATTGATATGCTTTCATCATATGTAGGATCATCTTCACGTGGACTTGGTGATTCTTCATTAATAATGGATCCATCATAATCTTCTTCTTCATCTTCATTATATTCTGCAGGCGGTAATGCCGTTACTATAACTTTATCAGATTTTATAGAAGGTGCAGATTGCGATGGTATCATATTAGTAGGAATAATTGCGCCTTGTGATTGTGATGGGAGTGTATTTTGCGGATTCTTATTTCCAAAACGAAATTTTGTATAAATTTCACTTAGATTTTTTTTAAGCGATAATAAATCAAGAGAGGCAAAAGCAGGATCTTTTTCTTGCATATACCAAGGCAATGCTTTTAAAAGCATTTGTATATGATGCATCATCTGTAGATCAGAGATAGGCATTAAAGAAGGAGCTGCTGGTTTAATGGCATTATGAACGTTAGTTAAGGCATTATTAAAATTGATAAGTGTTTTTTGAAGGGCCTGTAATTCACTTGCTGAAAATAGGCTATTTATGCCGTCTTTTTGTGCATTTTGTATATAAGTTGGTAATGCTTGTAAAATATCTTGAATTATTTCTAAAGTTTGTATAGGTAATACGCGATGAGTCATAGGAGGTTCTACAACAGCATTTAAATTTGCAGTGGTTATTGCAGGGCCTAGAGGTAAGATGATAGGCATGCTTTTTTGTGTGGCCTTATCACCATATATGAGAGTGAAGCTTATGCATGAAGTAAAAATGCTTTTTAATATAAATTTTTTCATAGAATTCCTTATAAAAAGGCAGCCTTTTTAAGCTGCCTTTTTGATAATTTTATTTTTTTTCTGATTTATTTTTTTGTGTAGGTTTTGGAGCTATAGATTCAGTAGCTTTTTGTACTCGAGGAGCTGGAGCCCCAGTATTTTGGCTTGAAGTATATTTATAAAGAGCTATATTTTTTACATTTTTTTGACCAGGAAAAGCTTGTGGGTTTCTTACATACGCTACAATAGTATTTGTTGCACCTGGAATATGAGCTTGAGCGATAGGATGCTTAGGATCTTCTTCGATTACGTGCGTTTGAACCGAAGTAATAGATATAGTACCTTTTTTGGTTTTAGTGCTTGCTGTGTGAGTGTGTGTGCCTGTATAATAACCTTGCACTTTTTTATAACGTATATAGGTATCACCTGTAGGAATATTACTTGTTTCATTTGCATATACTGCAATGCGAGCAGATGCTGCACCTAAAGCTTGCACAGTTACACCACCAACTTTTTGTGCAAAAGGATTACGCATATTCAGATTAGAAACAAACTGTTGAGTTTTAGTTCCTAAGGGAGCACCTATACTTTGTAAATTTGTTATGGTACTTGTTATGCTACTTTTTAAAAGAGTTGCTTTATTGTCAAGAATATTTTGAGCTGCATTATGAAGTGTGTCCATATCTATGGAAGATAAACTTGAGATTGCAGTTGAAAGTGAATTTTGAGCAGTTTTAATTGCAGCACTATTAGAAGTGACTTGAGAAATTGCAGAACTTATAGAGCTTGGAACTTTTGCAGTCCCTAAAGAAAGAGAATTTAAAGTTGTAGCTGCTGCATCATGAGCTGCATTAAGAAGGGCGGTTGCACTTGCAATATCAGGAGCTGTTGCAGCTTGTGTAACTTTTATCATTACATCTTGTAATGATTGCATTGAAGAATCTAATTGCTTTTTGACAGTTGCTGAAACTGTTGAACTTGCTTGTGCTTGTACCATAGCATTAATTGCAGTTTCAATACTATCAGTTGCATGCTTAGTAAGCATTTGTAAAGCGATTATAGCATCATTTACATCGCTATACATATATGAGGAATGAAATACGAGCAGGGCGCATACTTTTATCATAAATCTTTTCATTAAATCTCCTTTTTTGATTAAATATAAAATATATATTGCTGCCAGGTTAGCATATAAAAAATAAAGTTAGCAAGATGGAAAGTGTTCACTTATTTTGGTGCAGTATATTCATACAAATCAATTTCTAGTTTGCTATGAGATAAATTTTTATTGTGATTAGGATTTTTAATGCGAGCATAAGGTTTATGAGAAATTCCTTTTTTAATAATAGCAGATAGAGGAGTATTGCTAGGAATATTATCTTCAAGAACTTGTAAGCTGCGTTTTTTCCCTGCTGTAAGTGTAATGGTTCCTAGAGGATAGCCTTGTACGTTACTTACAGAACGGGTATAAGTTCCAATTTCTGAATTCTTTTTATGTTTTGCATCAAAAGCAGGCGCATTGATGAATTCTGGATTAATCAGTGTATGCTCAGCTAATGTATAATACATAGAACTAATAGAATCAGTAAGAGCTTGTAAATCTACTTTATCATTATTACCTTCACCTAAAAAGAAGCTTGGTTTACCAGCACGTTCGTCTACAGTATGTAAAGTAGGTTGATCTTCTTCCTCATCAATTCCAGATTGAGGGCGTACTCCATTAAGTAAATTTTGTGCAGGCATTACAGGGTTTTGTATTCCAGGCATTAAAGGTATACCTGGCATTATTCCAGTATTAGTACCACCACTTGCTGCGGGTATATTTTGATTAGACATTGCAGGATTTCCAGGCATCACTTCGCTAGGTAAGGTATTAGTTACAGTAGTATTTGGTATTCCTGAAGCTGGCATAATTGGTTGATTTGGCATAATCATTGTATTAGTAACATTTAATGGGGGCATTGCTTGTTGTGTTGGCATTATAGCAGTATTTGAGATTGATTTTTCAGAAACTTGACCTGGATTATGCATCGTTTCTACTGCTTTTTCAGAGATTCTTGCAGCTGTGGAAGGCATCATAGGAACTGATGTTATTGCAGGAGGAGTTTCAGAAGCTCCTAATAAAAGACGTGTATTTTTTTGTAATTGAGTAAGTTCTTCTTGAAGACTTTGTAATCCTTTGAGTATATCTGAAACAGAAATTTCAGGCGATTTGGGCCGTATACTAACGGATTTTGCGGCGCTTAATAATTTTATTTCAATGGCAAAAAAGCTTAGTAAACATAAGAATAATTTTTTCATAGCCCCATCCCTTTTATATTTTTATATGTATCTTCTATTTTTAAGAGTAACAAATCATAGAAAAGGCAATCCAGGGTTTTTATAAAAATTGTCTTGAAATTTAAATAAGGGACAGTAAACACTATCCCTTATTTAAATCTTATTTAAATTTTATCTTAATATAAAACTGCTGCGCCCGGGGTTTTAGTCATTTTTACATTCATATTACTTTTTTGCTGCGCGGGAGTTTTATGAGATACTACAGTTTTCACCTGAACTGGCGGTGTATAAGGATATAAAGCAATATAAGAAGGGGCTCCTAATGCTCTGCCTGCTTGTGGTGCATTTGTATTAGCAATATAACCTATAGCGGGCTTATCTGTTATTCCTGGAATTGGAGTTGTGGTATTATTATGTTCAAGTACAGTTTTAGATTGGCTTTTCCCTGTAGGGGTAAATAATCCATAATTGCCTTGTTTGCCAAGCCCTGTGCGGCTATATTTACCGATTGCTTTTCCATCTGAACTTGCTTTATCTAGTACAATGACAGGCTTATGATAAATGATAACTTGAGGATGCACATCTTGATATTTATATTGAGTATGTACATCAGATTGCTTGCTGGAATCTTCTTTACGTTTACGAGCATGTATTTCTGGCGTAAAAATTGCGGTTGCTAAAAAAAGTATGCTATACACTTGAAAAATAGATTTTTTCATATTTTCTCCCTTTTATAATTTTTAGTTAGTTTTGTCTTCTTCTGGTGTCATAAGCCAATCAATTAAACTTTGTATTGCTTGTTTAGAAAGAGTATCTATGTTGGTTGCTACTGGATTATAAAGATAAAGAGCTGTGCCGTCTTTTAAAAATGCGACTCTTTTTAACCCAACTCCAGGAATTTTATCAGCTCCTTGAGCAAATTCAATTACAATTCCCTTTTCTTTTTGTATTGAGATATATTCCCCAAAATAATATTGAATGCCACTGGGACGTTCGGGTTTGATGGTTGCAGTGCGTGAGTATTGCCCAATTCGCTTTCTAGGGTCTTGCACATCTGTTAATTTGGAATAAGCAAGTACAGGCTTTGTTGATTGAGCAAGAAGTTGTGTGGTAAGGGCTCCTGATGGGGTGAGAAGTGATGAAGATCTCAATATAAGAGGAATGCAGATCCCCAATAAAAATAATGCTTTTTTCATGATTTTTCCTTGAACTCGGATAAATTTTTATTATGATATCATATCTAAAATTTATTTTTCAATAGCTTCTATGAACAAAGAAATTTTTAATGGTATCTTGCCTGGACAATATGAATTCTGTTTGTTACAATTACAATATAGTTGAGCGAAATAAATCATAAAAAATCAAAAATAAACGCATTTTAAAGGTCTTCCATGGAGCGTAAAGATACATTTGCAAAGTATGCTATTTTCAAGCTTGGTTCACATCAATATCAAGGAATTGAAGGTAAAACTTTGGCTATACAAAAAATAGATGGCGAAGTTGGTCAAACTGTAGAATTTAACGAAGTATTACTTCGTAAATTAAGTGAAGATGCGGTAGAAATTGGACAACCTTTAGTAGCGGGTTCTTTTATCAAAGCCGCTATTGTTAAACATTTTCGTGGTCCAAAACTTACTGTGTTTAAATTTAAACGTCGTAAAAAATATCGTGTGAAACGTGGACATCGTCAAGATTTGACTATTGTACGCATTGAAACCGTATAAGATCTATTAGTAATGAAAAAGGCCTGGTTTTATCCAGGCCTTTTTCATTATTTCTTTAAAAAATTAATTACATAGGATATTGATCAGAAGGAGCTATTTTTTGCAAAAGCATAGGAGCTCCTGAAGTTGGCTGTTGTGGTAAAACATACTGATATAGACTTATATTAGCAGGGCTTCCTAGTAATCCAGGTGTATAATTTGGATTAGCAAAAGAAGCAAAAGCATTTGGATTATTTGTATTTGCAGGTGTACCTTTTCCACTTTCTACAACTAAAGAAGTAAATGTTCCAAAATTATAACCATCTGGAGTTACACCCATTCTTTGATATTGAGCAATAGGATTACCTTTTGCATCTTTAATTACCACTGTGCCAGGCATTCCAGCTGGACGTAAAATCATAGGACCAGGTTGAGTTACCATATTTGCAGCTTGTAAACTTAAAACTCCTGTTAGAGTTATTAAAGATAGTATTAATTTTTTCATAACTTCTCCATTTTTTATGAAAGTTACATTAATTTTTTCATCACTATAAGTATATCAAAAACAAATCGTCAAAAACTAGAGTTTTTAATTTAATGCTATTATTTTAATTCCATATAATTATTATTTGAAATTAAAGTAATAGCATTTTAATAGTTAAAGATTTCATAAAAATTAGCTTGCTATAAGAGTTATAATGTTCTTTTCATGAGATATATTTGTGGTTTGTAAACTTGAAATTTCTGTTAAAGTTATAAACGATAACATTAATTTTTTCATAATATTTTCTATTTATATAATAAAAAAGACTCGTTTAAAGCGAGTCCTTTTTATTGTTTTTAATTAATTATATTCTAAAGTATTAATAATACCATTGAGCTGAAACATCAGCATCAGAAGAATCTGAATGTTTATATTTTAAAAGAGCCATTCTTGAAGCTGATCCAAACATTCCAGAACTTGCAACATTAATATAACCAACAATGGTTTTAGAAGCGCCAGATACGGCTTGTGAAGCTGGAGTTCCTTTACCATTTTCTACAACAGTAGTATCTGCACGATTTTCTCTTCTAAATACCCCCCAGTTATATCCTTCAGGAGTTGTCCCTTTGAATATATAACTTCCAAGAGTTTTATCTCCAGCATCATTTAAAACTGGTTTTGATGCAATTCTCACTTGAGACATTGCCATTGCTTTTACATCTACTACTTGAGCGATTGCTGAAATAGTTAAAATAGATATCATTAATTTTTTCATAACATTTCCTCCATTTTTATTTATGAAAATTATTTCTTTTAAATATTTTTATATTTATTTTCTACCATTTAATAGAAAAAGCATTTTTCACATTATTTGACCATTTATTAATTTGATCTTGAGTTTGCCCAGCAAATTCTTTAACTTGTCCTGGCAATTGACCTAAGGCGCTATTACTTATAGCATCAGAAGCAGCATTTAATCCAAGTGTTGCACCTTCACTTGCAGCTTGTAAGGGCTGCGCAATAATAATAGACGCTGATTGTTGTAAAGTTGTTAAATCATCTTTAAAGCTTTTTACAATTGCTATTAAATTACTTACTAAATCAAGTAAAGTATTTACAGTAAGTACCGTATCATTTTGCAATAATCGTACATCTTCTGTAAAAGTTACTATATTAGGTTTTTCAATTGTTGCTTGTATAGTATTATCTAATGCAATACTTAATGCTAACACAGCAAATGAACGCATTATTAATTTTTTCATAATATTCTCCATTTTCTATGTTTAAAATTAAATATTTTTTATTTGAGTCATGATTCCATCAACTTTATGTTGAATCCCTTCAATCTGAGATTGAGTTTGCTCGAAAGCTTGTTGTGCTGAAGTATTAAACATTGCGGGTATTTGTCTTACGTCTATAGTATTAAGATTAACATTAGCAGCACCAACATGTAATATTTCATTTAAAGCATTTATTGGATCTGCAAGAACCAAAGAAGTTGAAGATTGAAAAGCTTTAAAATCTTTTTGTAAAGTCTGTAAAAGAATTGTAAATTGATTTAAAGAGTTTTGTGTAAATTTAATAGAATTTAAAACATCATTATGTAATGATGAAATACTATTGGCAAACGTTACTAAGTTTGGCTGTTCTGCTTGAATATAAGTACTTATTGCGGTACTTAATGTTACAAGAGCGAATAAGCGTATTATTAATTTTTTCATAAAACTCTCCATTTTTATGTATAAAATTAAAATTTTCTTTTTATATATTCTAATAGTAACAAATGCTTTGTGCTAAAATCTAGAGTTTTACTTTAATTTTTTACATGGCTTTATAAATGAAAAGGGTCTTTAATGAGTTTCTTTTCTTAAAATTAAACTTTTTATACTAAGGCAGGAGAGTTTGCTATTCTCTCATTAATAGCAGCATATAATTGATTTGCATGATCTAAAATAGCTTTACTTAAGCTAGGATTGCTTTTTTGTAATGCATTCGCAGCTTCTTGAGCTGTTTGAATAGCCTCTAAAGATGCTAATTGTACGTTGCGTAAAGCATATTCAAATAAATGGATTCTTACATCGCTTTCAAATGGGTGAATTTGTTGAGATAAAGTGATAAAAGATTGGCCGAGATTAAAATTATCTATTTTTAACGAAGGAGCTTTTAAAGTGAAATCTTGAGGAATTTTACTTATAGGTCCAACGATTTTATTATAAACTTTTTGTGCATGAGTTTTTACAGTTTGCGCTAAGTTTTTATTTTGTGATTGTAGAGCTATAATTGCATCAGGAGCAGTTCTTAATATTTCGCGAGCATATAATTGAAAGTGGTATAAGCCACATACAAACATATGGACCCTCGGATCTTTTTCAAAAGGAGCTAATTTAGGCAATAGATCAGTAAATTGTTCTCCATAATTAAATTCTACTGGTTTCATGAAATATATTTTTTGAGGAATCTCATTTATTCGATCAACCATGTCAGTTTGTAATTGATCTGCATATTTATTGATGGCTTGAGCAAGAGTTGGATAAAAATCTTGTATTGCAACTGCTGCATCAGGTGCAGTTTGAACTATTTCACGTGCTGCAAGTTGCATATGCTCTACAGAGCTATTTTGTAATTTTATACGTAAATCATTGGTATAAGGGGCTAATTGTGTTATGAGGTTAAGAAAATCAGATCCAAAATCTGAAGACATTGTAACCGGAAGCATAGGAGATATTTGCATATTTGCTGCGGTTGAAAATAAAATTGAATTTATAGCCATAAGGCTTATAAAGGTTAATAATTTTTTCATGAGACTCTCCATTTTAATCATGAAATTATGAATCTTATTTATATAAGCCTAGCAAATAAAACTTCAAAAAAGCTATGATCCTACCTTAAGTTTATTTGTAAAAATGCCTTATAAGTATAATTTTGTATGCTTCAAAATAAAAAGTTGTTTTTTAAACAGTTTTATTGTTTAGAGACATATAAATATTGTTTTGGAGTAGAAATTGCATACTCTTTTGGAGTAGAAATTTCATATTGTTTTGGAACAAAGAAACTTGAGTCATCTGCTACAAGTTGTACATGAACATTCTTTTTGCGTTTTGAACTATCTTTGCGTTTTGAATTATTATTTCGTTCAGATCTATTTACTGCACCTAAAGTAGCAACGTTACCTATAGAATTCCAAAAACTACCTCTTTTGTCTTCATCTGCTGGATGTGAAAGTTTGGAATTATTTTTACGTTTTTCAGATCTATTTACACCACCTAAAGTAACAATATTACCAACAGAATCTCCGAAATTATCAGTTGCTGCTTGAATATTGCTTATTCCTGCGACTGCTAAAATTGTAAATAAAGCTATCTTTAAATTTTTCATAAAACTCTCCATTTATTATGAAATTAAATATCTTCTTTTTATAAGCCTAGCAGACAAGGTCTTGAAAAATCTATGGTTTTACTTTAACTATGTCAGAAAATTTTGCTTTATGCCGATCGGTTTATAGATAGAAAATAGTCTGAGGCTCTATAAGTAGATAATTAGATGATTATTTTCTAATAATTTTTATAATCATTTCTTTAAGTCAAAAGAATAATGAAAAGAGGGCGGCTGCATAAGATGTTAGAGAAGTGGTGGATAAAATAAGAAAATAGATGAATAAATAAAAAGATTGGAAGCGTTTAATTGGAAATAAAGCTGTATAGCTTTTTATTTATAATTAAATAATTTGTGAATCTACATAATAAAAAAGACCTGAAATACAGGTCCTTTTCTAAATAATTCAGCTATGTTTATAAAAACATTAGAGAACTATTAATTAGCTTCTTTTATTATATCAAGAAGATTTTTAATAAAGCGAGGGTTTATCAAAAAATAGCTTTATAAAGCTATTTTTTGATTTTGATAGTATTATATTATTGATTTAAAATGAGAATTAAGCATATTCTCACAATTTTATTGATTGCAAGCGTTTTATTATAATCTACGTATCTAAGCTTCTTTTACCAGTTCAAGTTTTTCTGGTTTGCCAGCAAGAATCAATTTATCATGTTCTAAGATTACATAATTATTATTAATCACCACATATTCTTCATCGCGTTTAAGGCCAACGCAATTTACTTTATATGCATCAAAGAGTTTGAGATCCCCAAGCGTTTTGCCTACGAATTTTTCTGGGACTTCTATAAGACCTACGCAGAATTGTGGACTCAAGCGAGCAAGGCTTAAAAATGGGGAACTTAAAGTGTCTGCTAAATTAATAGCAGTTTCTTGTTCTGGGCGTATTACTTCATCAACGCCTATAAGCTGTAAGGCTTCTTTTTGAAGGCCAGTGACAGCACGAGCAATCACTTTTCCGGTGTGCACTCTGCGTTTTAAAAGCGTAGAAATTAAAACTGTTTGATCAAAGCTTTCTCCAATTGCCACTAAAACTACATCCATTTCTTCGATGCCTAGCGGTTCAAGGCTTGCTTCATCAGTTACTTTAATACAAATTGCTTGCGAAACAAATTGTTGAATAGCATTAATATGTTGTTCATTTTGATCAACAGCAAGTACATCGCCACCATTTTCTGCTAGGGTTTTTGCAAGTTGCCTACCAAATTGCCCTAGTCCAATTACACAAAATTTCATAATAAAAATTCCTTATACTAATTATCCTAATATAACTTTTTCTTCAGGATATGAATAGGTGCGAGGATCAAGATTGCGTTTAATGCCCATAATAATAATGAAAAGACCTATTCGGCCAGCTATCATAGTAAGCATAATAAATAGTTTGCCAATTGTGCTCAAAGAAGGGGTAAGGCCTGTGCTCATACCGCCACCACAAAATGCTGAGACAGTCTCAAAGAAAATATCAATAAAACGCCAATCTTTTTCTGTGACAAGTAAAAAGAATGTGGTGCTTATAATCCATGTAATAAAAATCATCACAATAGCCATACTTTTATAAACTTGTTCTGTGGCAATTCTTCTTCCATGAATTTCAATATCTTCTTTTGCAAAAAGGGCAGATTTCATTGCTGCTAAAATAATACTAAAATTGCTGAGTCTGATACCGCTTCCTGTGGAAGCTGGCGCAGTTCCTATAAAAAAGCAGATCATGATAAGCAATAAACTTGCCAACTGAATATGTCCAATAGGAATGCTAATAAACCCAGTACTTTTAAAAGAAATGCTTAAAAACACAACATTAAGTAATGTTTGTAAAGAACTCATATCTTTAAATGAGTTATTACGTTCAAGCATCCAAATCATAACTGCGGTGATAAAGGTAGTGAATATAAACATTTCAATGATTAATTTTGAATGCCATGATAAAGGGTGAGCGTGTTCATCTTCTGAGTTTTGTTGCCACCAAATCATAAGATCATGTAAAGTGATAAATCCAAGGCCTCCGATGATCATTAAAAATATGGTGATAAGCATAAAAGAAGGATTGTTATTCTGCATAATAATGCCATTTTGGATATATGTGAATCCTGCATTGCAAAACGCTGAAACTGAATGGAAAACAGATAAATATAAGGCACTGCTTATGTTGTATTGTGGATAAAAGGTAAAGAAGGTAACTATAATGCCTAAAAATTCAGCAATGAATGTGATCATAATAATGAAAATAAGCATACGTTTTGTATCTTTAAAACTTTCAATAGATAAAAGATCGCGCGCTAAAACATGTGTATAAATTCCCATATTACTAAAGAGTGCAAGAACAAAAAGGCTCATAGTCATGAGCCCAATGCCTCCAATTTGCATGAGGAAAAGCAAAACTACGCTGCCAAAAGTGGTAAAATTTTGTAAAGGAATTGTGGTCAGTCCAGTTACTGTGGTAACTGTGGTTGAGGTGAATAAAATATCTATAAATTTCATAGGCACTGCTTGAGCTATAGGTAAGCTTAATAAAAGCGTGCCAATTGCGATACATCCAAGCAGTGAAAACACGGTTATTGAACTTGGATATCGCTTTAAAAATAGTTTTGCTTGTTTGAGCAGGCCATACATTTTTGCATTCCTTTTTCAAAAAAAATCTTTATATCAAGAAGGATTGATTCAACATATTGTTTTCCATCATAGCTTTATTATAAAACATGGGTCAATATTTAGAACTGATAATCCTTTTTTAAACTTTTTATTTTAATAATAAAAGCGCGCCAGACCAAAGGTCGTGGCACGCTTTTTATAGTATGCTATATGTTTAAGTAAGCAAAGAAGAAATATACGATTGAATTGAATTAATAGCAATTCTTTCTTGTTTCCCTGAATCTCTATGGCGAACTGTTACACTGGAATCCTTTTCACTTTCAAAATCATAGGTGAAACATAAAGGAGTTCCAATTTCATCTTGTCTGCGATATCGTTTTCCAATAGATCCGCTTTCATCAAATTGTACGTAAGGAATGCTCTTTTGTATATTTTGATAAATTTTTTCCATGGGCTCATTAAATTTTTTCACTAAAGGGAAAAATGCGGCTTTTATAGGAGCAAGTTTTGGAGATAATTTTAAAAGAACGCGAGTTTCGCCATCGATGGTATCTTCATGATAAGCGTCAAAAAGCACGGCAAGGAATAATCTACCAATTCCTACAGAAGTTTCGATAACTGTGGGAATAAATGAACTATTTTGCTCCTGATCAAATACTGCAAGATCTTTGCCAGAAAATTTACTGTGCTGTGTTAAATCAAAAGTGCCGCGATGCGCTATGCCTTCTAATTCTTTCCATCCAAAAGGGAATTCATATTGCACATCAGTGCAGCAAACGCTGTAATGTGCAAGTTCATCTTTGGTATGTTCATGAAAGCGAACTTTAGACATATCAAGGCCTAATGATTCATAGAATCTTTTGCGCTGTTCAAGCCAGAATTGAAAATCTTGTAAGGCAGTTTTTTCATGGCAAAACCATTCCATTTCCATTTGTTCAAATTCGCGAACGCGAAATAAAAATTGGCGTGGAGTGATCTCATTTCTGAATGCTTGCCCAATTTGAGCAACACCAAAAGGAAGTTTTGCGCGATTCGTGGTCATTATATTTTTAAAATTTACAAAAATAGTTTGAGCTGTTTCTGGGCGTAAATATGCCTTTGATGAATCATCAGAAAGTGCGCCAAGATGCGTGGCAAACATTAAATTGAATTGGCGAATATTTGTCCAAGAGCCAACGGCACCGCTATGCGGATCTTGCACACCAGCTTCTTTTAATAAAGCACCACTTTCTTGTTCTTTTTTAAATAATTCTGTGATCAATTCAAGAATAAGATCATCATTGTTTTTTGCGATTGGATTTTTTGTGGGAAATAAAAGAGATGTAAGTTTTTTAAGAACAGTCTCTTTTTGAGATTCTAAAAGCTGATCTACACGATATCGTTTTTTGCTATCTTTATTATCCACTAAAGGATCATTAAAATTAGCAATATGCCCAGAAGCTTCCCACATTGCATGCGGGCCAAGCAATGATCCATCAAGGAAAAAGATTTCGCCTTTTTCATTTTGTTGCATAGCTTGAGTCCATGCTTGTTTAATATTGTTTTTAAGCAAATATCCTAAATGACCGAAATCATAAATTCCATTAATACCGCCATAAATTTCTGCGCCTTGAAACACGAAACCTCTGCGTTTGCACAGTGAAACAATCTTTTCAAGCGTAACGGTCTCATTTGCATTGTTCATGAATTATAAACCTTACTGATATTTTTGATCTTTGATAATGGTATTAACGATAGCATACTGCTTTTTTTTGTAAATGCTTTGGATTTCTCTTTTAAAAATTAACCAATAAAAAAGGACGGATTAAACACCCGTCCTTTTTTATTGGTTAAAGTTAAAGTCTTTTAAAATTTATTATTTTTTAAGCTCTAATTTAGCATCATCTACTGCTGGTTTGTAAGTTTTGTAATAAGCATCTAATGCTGCTTTTTGGCGTTTTGCCATACCAGCTTCTCTTAAAGAAAGAGTTGCAGGATCTAGCTCACCTGGTGAAACTGCTTTTGTTCGAGAAGCTTCTAGGCTGCTTGCAGAATCTGCGCGTATTCTAGCAATGCTTGGATGTGGAGAAACTGATGTTGTTTCTGTACCACTTGATCTTGGAGTTGTAATAGCTAATGTAGGTCTTGCTACGCCAGCACCGCCTGCCGCTGTTGCATCTGCACTAAATAATGATATGCATGATGCTAAGCATCCTGCGAATAAAACTATATATTTCATATGGTGTCCCTAATATATTAAAATTGTTTTTAAAAATGTTTCTAATAGAAATAAGAGCATATCATAAGTGGCAGATATGTCAAAAGCCAGAAGGCTTGGTTCTTTTTTTAAATTTGCTACAATGGGAGCACTTAAGAAATAAAGTTTTTTACACAAAAGGAATGTTATGAGAACAGTTGCATCATATTTTTACGCAGTTTTTCTTATAGGGATTGTGGGAATATTGTATGTAGGATTGTATTTTGTATACAACTATCATCAATCTTTATCATATGAAGTAAAAACATTGCATAATCAGTTGCAAGAGCTTCATACGCAAACATCTACAGCCACTCAATTACAACAAGAAAAAAATAATGCTTTGCAAGTTTTGCCTCAAGTATCTTCATCTGGCGCATATTGGGAACATTTGCAAACACAAATTCAAGATACTGTTGTACAAGTGTTTACTCAAATTATGGAAATTAATTGGATAGAGCCTTATAGAGTTCCGCAAATGGGAATGAGTACTGGATCTGGTTTTTTTATTGATGATCAAGGCCATTTTGTGACTAATGCTCATGTGGTGGATCAAGCTTCATCTGTGTATATTCAAATTCCTACTTTTGGAAAGCATCAATTTGAAGTTAAAATTATCGGAGTGATGCCTGAAAAAGATCTTGCTTTATTGCAAGTTGGGCAAGATTGTATAGATATGCTTATATCCGTTCATGGCAAAGTTCCGTTCTTGCAACTTGGTGATTCAGATACCGTAAAGCGTTCTGCAGAAGTGATGGCTCTTGGGTATCCTTTAGGGCAACAATCTTTAAAAAGTACGACAGGCGTTATTAGTGGGCATGAACTGGGCATGATTCAAATGAGTGCTGCTATTAATCCAGGAAGTTCTGGAGGTGCTCTTTTAAATATGCGTGGGCAAGTGATAGGAATAAATAGAGCAGGAGTAACATCTGCTCAAAATGTGGGTTATATGATTCCTATTAATGATTTGAAGATTTATTTAGAAGATTTGAAAAAAGGTGGTTTAATACGCAAACCATATCTTGGAATTTATCAAGCTCCTTCAAGCGAAGAATTAGTGCGCTGTCTTGGAAATCCTATGCCAGGTGGTGTTTATATTGCCGATGTATTGCCAGATTCTCCTTTATTTAGTCAGATTCAACCTGGTGATATGATTTATGAAATTAATGGCCATAGAATTGATATGTATGGAGAAATGTCTGTGCCATGGAGTGAAGATAAAATTTCTGTGGGAGAATATGTTGGGCGTTTGCGCGTTGGCCAAAAAGTGACACTTGTTGTGTATCGCAATGGTGCACGCAAAGATCTTGAATGTAATTTTGAGCGCCGTAAATTAGCTCCTATTCGTCAGATTTTCCCTATGTATGAGCCAATTGATTATGAAATTTTTGGTGGCTTAGTGGTGATGGAATTAACACTAAATCATTTACCAATTTTAACGATGATGTCTCCAGGACTTACAAAATTTGCAGAGCATGCTAATCAAGATAAACCTATTTTGGTTATTACCAAAGTGTTGCCAGAGTCTCTTGCATTCCGCTCACGCTCTCCATTAACAGCTACAATTTTGAAAAAAGTAAATGATAGAGAAGTGCATAGCTTGCAAGAATTGCGAGAAGCGATTGCACAATCAAAAGATTTAGTAAAAATTGAAAATGGAGATCATGTTATTGTTGCATTTGATACACAAAAAATGCTTGCTGTTGAATCAAAATTAGCAATGATGCATGGCTACCAAATAACATCAGGCGTGAAAAGCTTGCAAGATGCGCTAGCTGCCAATTTGGCATAGATTTAAAAAATTTTATTTCTTGGTATAATAAAAAGATAAAGAGAGCAAAAAGGTGAAGTAATGTATTTACTTCACCTTTTTTTATAATGTAGGGTAATTTTGAAAAAGGGGAGTCTTAATAACCAGTTTTTAAAGGAGCTTTCATGCCAAAAAAACGCCTTGATATAATGGTGCACGAGCAACATCCTGAATGGAGCCGTCGCCAGATTCAAGAATGGATACTAAGTGGACGCGTAAGTGTTGATGGAAAGATTTTTCATAAGCCTGGACAGCAAATTTCATCCGAAGTGCAACAAATTTTATTACAAGCAGATGAACCAAAATACGTGAGTAGGGCAGGATATAAACTTGAAAAAGCACTTGAGCATTTTAATATTTGCGTGCAAGGGCTTACTGTTTTAGATGCCGGGCTTTCTACGGGTGGGTTTACTGATTGTATGTTGCAGCGCGGTGCAAAAAAGATATACGGCATTGATGTTGGTACCAATCAAGTTCATCAAAAAATTAGAAAAGATCCGCGTGTTATTGTGCGTGAAAATACGAATCTGCGTTATCTTGAAGGCATTGCAGAATCAATTGATGTAATTACTTTAGATTTATCTTTTATTTCGGTATTAAAAGTGATGGATGTGATCAGTTCTTTGCTTGAGCGCGGCGGGCTTTTAGTGGTGCTGATTAAACCACAATTTGAATCATCTCGCGAATGTCTTGATAAGCATGGAATTGTACGCGATACATGGGTACATAATTTTGTTGTCAAAAAGGTAATTCAAGGTATAGTTGAATATGGGTTTGCATGCCATGGATACATACAATCGCCAATTCAAGGTGGTGATGGCAATACTGAATTTTTAGCATGCTTTCATAAAATTCGCTAAATAAAATTTCTAATATACGTGCACAATTCTAGGCAAACTTAATAGATTTGTTATACTTTTGTGCATAACTGAAATGTGCGCCTGTAGCTCAATGGATAGAGTAGCGGATTTCGAGTCCGTTGGTTGTGGGTTCAAGTCCTACCGGGCGCACCATCTTATACATATCTTTTTAAAGTTGAATTCAAGGGACGAGACGATTTTCATGGCAAAAACATTTGTGGTTGTTGGTGCTTCAGCGGCATCTATTGCATTTATTAGTAAATTGCGTTCTTTTGATAAACAATCAAGAATTATTTGTTTTTCTGCAGAAGAAGAGCTTCCTTATAATCGCTGTTATTTAATAGATGTTTTAGAAGGCACAAAAACTTGCGATGAAATTGTACTTAAACCAGCATCATTTTTTCAAGAAGAATCTGTGGAACTTCATTTGGGTGTTCGTGTTGAAAAGATAGTCCCAGAGCAGCAATGCGTAATTGTTGGCGAAGAGATGGTGCATTATGATGTGCTTTTTGTAGGTGTTGGAGCGCGTCCTTACTTGCCGCTATTGCCTGGGATTTATGATTATTCTAATATTTTCACTTTTTATTCACTTTCAGATGTAAAAACTTTATTACATGTTTTGCAGGGGAATTCAGCCCCGCATTGTTTAGTGATTGGTGGTGGAATTAATGGCTTGGAATGTGCTTCAGCTTTAGCTTCTAAAGGCGCAAAAGTTACCATTGTTGAACGCCAAGATCGTTTGATGCCGGCACAGGTAGATATTTCTACGAGCAAATGGATTAAAAGTCGCGCTGAAGCTCAGGGCGTAGAAGTTATTACTGGTGCTCATGTTGTAAATATGTTGCCAGATGATACTGAGCAATATGTTGAAACTGTACAATTAAGCACTAATCAAACATTGCGCGTAGATCTTATTGTTTGTACAACAGGAGTTCGTTTAAATAGCGAATTGTTGCATAATGCAGGCATTCATATGGTGCAAGGATCGGTGATTGTGAATGAGCATCTGCAGACTAATATTGCCAATATTTATGCAGGTGGCGATATTTGCACAACCGCAGATATTATCACCAAGACAATGATTCGAAGTAGCTCTTGGTCTGATGCCATGTTGCAAGGATTATGCGCAGCCACTCAATTTTCTGGGGAGCCAAGAATCTATCAAGGTGCGATTAATGCGCGCGGATCAAGGTTTTTTGGTATGCCTTATTATGGCTATGGAGCAACGCTGGGTACTAAGATAGATGAAGTTATTCAATATGACGGCTCTGATTTTCTGCATAGATTTTATGTGCGAAATGGCACTCTTGCGGGTTTTGTGCTTATAGGCAATACAGATCGGATGGCAGCCTATAAACAGCATTATTTACAGCAAAACGCCGTTTGCAAGCCATTTATTTTATAATAACAGAGCCCCTTTTGCCCATTTTTGCATGATCTGGTACTCTTATACATAATGGAAATAAAGCCCTAGAAATGGGGATGTGGAGGTTATTATGTATAAAAATAAAAAATTTATTCTTATGGGAGCATGCTTATTGAGCATGGCTTCATTGCTTCCTTCTGATCTGACTAATATAGAAAGAACAGAAGTGAGTGCTGGATGGAATTATATTACAGATACTGTAGCAAGTGCTGCGTGTACTGCATATACGTATATTTCTAATCCAAGTCTTTTAGTGCCTATTTATAAAAATTGGTGTGGTTATATGAATAATAATTATTCTGTGCCGGGCCTTCAAAATCAAATAGCAGAAAAAACGGCAGAGCTTGGTGTGGTAAGTGCATTAGCGGCTGATAGGGCAGCTCAAGTTGATTTGCTTTGTGATACAGTAGATAAAGCTGCTGATTATATTGGAGAATTAAAAATAGAGGCCGCTCGTACGGCTGCTCAAGCTTTAGTGGATGCTAAAGCTCAAGATGCTGTATTAAAAGTTGCTCAAGAAGCAGCTAAAAAAGCGGCAACGCCTGTTATAGTAACAGTTCCGTCTCCTGTGGTTGCGCCTGTAGCTACAGCTCCTGTAGTAAAAACTCCGGAAATTAAAACAGAATCTTGGGGTGATTCTTTTAATAAATGGGGAATCAGGGCAAAATATGCTTTAATTGCAGGTGCTGCAATTGGGGTAACTCGAACAGCAATAAATGCTTATCAATCTTATTCTCTTTCAAATGAATATGATCATTTGACGGCAGATTTTTCATTGACTGTATATTCGCAAGAAGCATTTATTAAAAAAGCGCATGTTTTAGCAAGTGCAGTATCAGAAAAGCCTGCTGATCTTGAAAAAAAAGTGCAAGACGAGGCATATAAGTTTGTACCTACATGTACTAATATACAAACTGCGCAAGCAGGGATTGCTGGTGCGATTTCAAAATTAAAAAATGATATTTATAAATTGAGTTATCTTGCTAACATTCGTATTCCGTGTTCTTTTACAGAACTTGTGACAAATCCTGAGCGATGGCAAGCATTTGAAAATAAATTAAAAGCTCAAGGTATGGCTGCGTATACAGGTGTTGTAGGGATAGCTTTAGGTGCAGATTATTATTATGGGCATGAGGACATTATAAAATTAGCTCGTAATTTAGTATTGCGTGCTGCAGCTTTAGAAATGTTTAATCGATGTTTAACAGATCAAACATATCGTGAGGCTAATATTCCTGTGCATAGAATTGCACCAATGGGATACCCGGTACGGCTTTTTGCGACTGCAGGTGGGCGTCCAGAAGATTATGTGCGTACCACGAATTCAGCCGCGAATCCATTTGATTAATTCTCATTATTAATGAATTTATAAGGGAAGGTTTTAAAACCTTCCCTTTTTTCATGCGTATTTACAGCTCGTTTATTGACAAATAGAATTGATTGTTGATTATTTGAAAACTTTTTTGATACAGTAATGGTAGGATTTTCGCCATAAAAAGGGGGGCGAGTATGAAACCTATATTAAAAAAAATAGGATGGATTGTAGCAGTTGTTTTAGGATGTAAAGCAGGCGTGCATGCACAAGAACCTAAAATGGTTACAAAGCCTTATAAAAATACGATTGTTGGAATTATTGAGGAAAAAGTGGAGGAAGGCTATATTTTTAGTTTAGCTCTTGATCATACGCCTATAATTTGCAATGAAATTTCAAATACCTACGAAGAAAGTATAGATCCTTATGCTCATCGCTATTTTATACCTTTAACGTCGACCTCAACGCAATATTTGCATGATAAATTAGAGTTTTTACATAAGAACTTTAATTCTTCTGCATATTCTATAAAAGTCTCATTTACGCAATTTCCACTTCCTGGAATCTTGGTTGTGATTACTTGTAATTCTGAGTACACTATACAAAAAAATATAAATAACTCTACTCGACAAATATCTTTTATTATTAAAAAATAATAAGGATAAAAGTCTAATTTTATAGCATATAATAGGTAGCCGTGATTGATGCAGTTTGGGAAGATTTTTTAAAGATTGCTCGCCAAGAAATAGGGGTCAGAGCAGTTGAAACTTGGATCAAGGCTGTTGCTTTGTATCGTTATGATGCAGCAACTGCAACCATATATATAAAAGCACCCAATGCTTTTATAAAAGATTGGATGCAAACCCATTATGTTTCTCTATTTACCACGCATTTTCCGCGTTTACTTAATATTCCTAGTATTCATCTTATTTTTACGCTGGGATCTTTAGAAGAAGAATCTGTAGTTTTAGATCAAAATGCTAAAGTTATTCCTGCTGTATCTACGGCCTTGAAAACCAATGAGAATAGCCCTAGGGAAAAGCCTAAAATCCGCTTAGCCCAATCTTTGGAGGGCAGCCACCTCAATCATTCGTATACCTTTGCCTCATTTGTTGTAGGGCAAAATAATTCATTTGCTTATGCAGCAGCTTTGGCTATTGTGGATAAACTGGGGAAATTATATAATCCGCTGCTTTTTTATGGTGGTTCTGGGCTTGGGAAAACTCATCTGTTGCATGCTATTGGCAATGAAATTAATGAAAAATATCCCCAAAAGGTTGTTTTATATCAAACTAGTGATCGTTTTATTAATGAATTTATTAATGCTATTCGTTTTGATAGAATCCATAAGTTTCAATCAAAATATCGAGCTATAGATGTTCTTTTAATAGATGATGTGCAATTTATGGCTAATAAAGAGCAAACTCAAGAAGCATTTTTTCATATTTTTAATGCTTTATATGATGAGCATAAGCAGATTGTTTTTTCAAGTGATGTATTGCCGCGTAATCTTGGCGGATTAGTGGATCGTTTAAAATCTCGGCTTGAATGGGGTCTTATTGCAGATGTTCAGGCGCCATTGCTTGAAACAAAAATTGCTATTTTAAAACGTAAAGCAGAATTACAGCATGAAGAGCTTTCAGATGAATCAGCAGCTTTTATTGCGCATCGTTTTACCTCAAATGTTCGTGAACTTGAAGGGGCTTTAATTCGTGTGCTGGCATTTGCATCCTTAACAGGAAAACCGGTCACTGTGGCGCTTGCAAGAAAAGTTTTGGGAGATCCTGTTTCAGAGAATGTTATAACTCGTGTTGAATTTAATGGAGTTATTAAACAAATTGAAAAATATTTCTCATATGGGCTTACCGATCTTCGATCTAAAAATAGAAGTAAAGACATTAGCATGGCACGCCAAGTTGCTATGTATCTTATGAAGAAAAAAACAAGTAAATCATTGCGAGAAATTGGTGAGTATCTTGATCGTAAAGATCATACCACAATTACGCATGCTATAAGCCGCATTTCTGATCTTCGAGAACAGGATAAAGATTTTGATACTAAATTAAGTATCATTGAACACGAGCTTGAGGGCTCAATTTAAATATCTTGAGAATTTATTTGATCTTGTTTGCTTTGCAAAAAGTGTGTTCTGATAAAATTTGCCATTAATTCTAAATACCAAGCAAAATAATTTGTTGCATGCATTTCTTTTTTTAAACCAACCATAGTTGGAAAATGCTCTGTGTCGATGATAACGATCTTATTAGTATTTTTTTCAAACAAGAAATTGCCTTCATGAGGATCAATAATATAATGAAGATAATTTACTATTTCCATAGTCTTTTTATTAAGCCATGATCTGTATTTATGATGTTTATGCTTATCCATTTCTATATAATCAGCAACAATGCAGTAGACGCTTGGAAACTTCATGTGGGTGATAGTATTTTTGTGTTTATTATGCCAAGCAACCTCAAGCCAGTTTTCTTGATTTGGTAATAAGAACCATTTTCTTGGAAAATCTATATATTGGCGATATTCAGGATCTTTTATAATTGCAAGATGCGCATCAAGCAGATTATCAATTCTTGTAAATCCTGAAAGGTGGCGCATATTGCCTCCCAATACAAACATACATCCTGCCTCAAGGCTTTTTGAGAATGGTTGCACAAGCGTATGAGCGTGTTCTACAAAAACTTTAAGTACAAAAGGATAATCTTTATATTTTAAGATTAAGAGCCCAGATTGATTTTTAAAACTATAATAGTTTTTTTTAAGAACTGTAAAATGAGTGAAATGCTTTTTATTTTGTTGAAGCTCTTCGATAAGCTCTTCTGCAAACTTTTGTAATGTTGCAGTTTGAACCGTGCCTTTTCCATTTCTAAATTCTAAAGCACCATCTTTTGGTAATAAGTTTTTATAAAAGGAAGAAGCATTAAATTTATTTTTTAAGGGTTCCAACTTTAAGAATTTACTTTCTAATTTACCTTCAGCTGATGCAACAGGACACCTTTTATTAGAAAAGCCAGCTTCATTGATTGATTTCCATTTTAAGGCTTCATGGCAATTAGAACAAGATACGGTGATATAAGCACCATAGTTCTTTGTGGGGCGATGAATACTGCGACCCAAAGTAAGATGAAAGCTTGTTAGTAAAACTAAGCAAAGCTTATAAATAGATGAGATTTTCTTCATGAATATAAAATTAATTTCTTATTAAATTTTCTAAAAGAATAGAACGCTTTAAGTGTATGGTGTTATTTTATCATGGGTGTAATAATCAGGCAATATTTATTGTTGCTTTTTTTAAAAATGATCTGTTAATCTAGGGGTGGTTATGCATATAATTTTACACAGAGGTGGGCATTATTAAATAAAGCTTAAGAGGTAAAAAAAGGGAAGTATTGTGAAAAATCAAAAATCAAAAGAGCAAGAATTGCTTTGTACTTTGGGAAGTTTGCCACGTAATATGATGAAACATCATGGCACTACAAACTTAATGGAATTTGTATTGCATGGAATATGCCAAGAAGGATTTGGTATTACGAAAGCTGCTTATTTTGTTAATAATCCTGATTTTGATTTCTTAAAGGGCATGGCTGGTTATTATCATCCAGAATCTTATTCTGCAAAAAATACTATGTGGGATGAAAAAGAAAGTTTCACTTCTTGCATGCTTACATCTGATTTTAATCAAAAAGTACGCCAACTTCATGGAAAAAGTTTTGAAAAGGGAAATCAAAGCGAAATAGAGACAATAAAAAAACTTTCTTCTATTCTCGAGTTTACTACTCCTTGTTATCATACTTGGGATGTTAAATATGATAATCATGGCTTATTTATGTTTGAGGTTCCTGAAAATAGAGCTCATGTAGATGATCATTTATATGATTTTCTACACCTTTTAGGATTCTGTCCTGTATTTTAATAGTTTAGCAAAAGATTGAGATTCTCTTTTGTAATAAGGTATTATAAGAAATAAAGGCATTGTTTATATTGGGGAAAGGGAGACTAAACATGAAAGCATCTGCAAAATTAAAACGCAAAATAAAAGCTAAATTTATTCGTTCATTGATGACGTTGCTTGCTATTGAAGGCGCTAAAGAAAAAGGTCGTGGCGCTTATAATTTTAGAAAACGTCCATCATCAAAATAAAACCTTAAAAGTCTTCAAGGTCATTTTTATTTTTCAGAATCAGGTAATTGCATATCAAGATCTTCTGTTGGAAGTTCTTGTGCAGATGTTTCTTCTGGAGCAACTGCAAGTACTTCTTCTGTTACGATTTCGGTTTTAGGTTGATTACAACCACATCCAAACCAATTGCATCCAGGAAGAAGTAAAATTGTAAATAAAACGCTAAATAATAAAGATTGAGTAAATTTCATAAGAAATTCCTTTTTATAATGAGGTGTTATATATCAAAATGAAGAGTGGTTGCAATGTTCTTTTTATCAATAGAATATGTTGGCAAAATACTTGCAATAATTCCAATCAGCATAGAGCATACAAAAATTATTAAAAATAAGGAAGTATTAAGTTCAATTGGCAGCGTATTTGTATAATAAATATTTTCAGGTAAAGAAATTATTGGAAATATTTTTAAAAATATTCCAATGCACCAAGCAAGGCAAAGTCCAATTCCACTTGCTGCGCTGGTTAAAAATATACTGATATATATGAATATCATGCGTAATGCCAAAGGAGGCATTCCAAAAGCATGTAAAAGTGCAATATCGCGCGATTTAGCTTTTACAAAGACAAAAAGCAAAGAGATCATATTAATAATAGCAATAATAAAGAGCAGCCCTAAAATGATACTCATTCCCAAAGTTTCAAGTTTAAGAGATGCAAGTAATCCTGGATATAAATCTTTCCACGTATAAATTGTTATGCCAGGAAAGAGATCTTTAAGTGATTGTATAACTTTTTTTTCAGTAGAAAGATCTTGCAATGAAATATAAATTTGCTGTACGCCTTCTTCAGGATATAAATCCAAAAATGTGGCAAAGTTTGAAATAATCATATTATTATCAAATTCATAAATGCCTGTAGAAAAGATGCCTGCAATAGTAAGATGAGTTTTTTGTAAATCTGAAGCAGAGCCAGGGGCTTTTGCTGAATCGGTAAATAAAACTTGTGCTCGGTCACCTTTATTTAAATGCAAAGAAGCTGCAAGTTCTTTGCCAATTAAAATTTCTTGTTTATGAACTATTAATTGTTTGGCAGGAATTATTATTTTGTCTTGGAGTGCAGTTACCAGAATTTCTTTTTCAGGATCAATAGCGCGCAATTGTACCACTTCACTGATGTCTTCTTGAGGATTAATAATAATCATTTGCGCACTGCTTCGCGGTGCGCATGCTTTATAAGGAATATGCAAAGCATTAATCTTTTTTTTAAAAGCATTAAAATTTATGTGATTATCTTTGCCATCCACAATAATGTGAGGATAAATAGTTTGCAAACTTGTTTGCGTTGCTATCTCAAAACCTTTCATGATACTAATAACAAGTGCTAAAGCAAAGCTTGCTAAAAAGATTGCCAGAAAACATAGGCGGATCATACTAGTAATTGTTGGATCTTTTGTAGGTGAAAAAAGATATCTGTACGCGAAAAATAAACTAGAAGAAAGTTTCATAAAATAATCCTTTGGTGTATTGTACTAAAATGGTTAAAATTTGTAAATTTACTTGCTTTTGCTAGCCTACTTTGGAAAGATTTATTTTGGCATCAAATAAGGATATTTCTATGAAGCATAGTCAAAAATATGGCAGTACAATATTTATACTTTGTTCATTATTAGGGTTGACGGGGTGTAATCAATTATTTGATTGGGGAAGAAAACATTTAGAGCAACCTGAAGAACAACAAAAAAATTGTAAGCAATTATCTGCTCAATTTCTTCGTCATAAAAAAGTATATGAACAATTTACAAGTTTAGCAGATTTTACTGCTTTATTACTTTCAGATTCAGTGCGATTGGCATATTTAGATTATTATGCATATCGTAATTTTAAAGATGATCAAGAAATTCAAGCAGCTCGCGCACGTTTTTTAGCAGAAAATAATCATTTTATTTCATTTTATCTATCCGCATGGCAACGGCCTACTGAATATATGTCTGAATACACATTATTTACTGGTGAACGCCATACACTGGGCGCTATAATTGGAACACCTGATGCAGAATGGCAATTAAATATGATAGTTGATGGTAAAGAATATGAACCAGAATCTATTATGCCTATTGAGATTCCTTTAGAATATAGAGTGTTTTTTGGTGCGCATTTGAGCCAATTTAAGACAAAATATTTGGTGCGCTTTGCAGCAAAAGATATTCAAAACAATCCATTGCTTGATCAGAATTTACATGATGTAGAATTGATTTTTAGAAGATTGCATCAACAGATAAGACTTTCTTGGATTGATGTGCAATATAAATTAAGTGAATAAAAAAGGCCGGTTTTATCCGGCCTTTTATTTTTATACTGTAAAATTTTTTAACATTTCACGATCAAGTGTTTCATGTTTTAAAAGAGCTTCATATAATTTTTGTACAAGATCTTTATGTTCTAATAAAAGTATGCGTACTTTATCTTCTAATCTTTGTTCTAGTAAATGAGCTTTTTTGAGCATTTCATCTTTTATTAATAAAGGATCTGCGCATATTCTATGAATAATGCTTTTTGCATGTTTTGCATCATCTTCATAAACTCTATTAAAAGTTTGTTCAAGAAGCATTTCTTGAACTATTTGACCAGCAAGTAAACACATAACTTCAGTTTCTTGGTCTTTGTTGCTTGTTAATTCTATAGAATCAAGTTCGCAATAGGTAAATATGCCACCATATTGATATGATTCTTTGGTGAATGGTTCTTCTTTTTTAATAGAAGGTTGATCTTCACTTTTATTTTTAATTTCTACGTAAGCTTCTTGTACTTCAATTTCTTTAATAATCGGTTTGATTGTAACTTTTGCTAATTTTTTCTGTGTATTGCAAAGTATATGAGCAGCAGCTTTTCCTGCTTGGTATGCAGCAATTGCTTGTTTACTTTGCATATTAGCATGAACTTGAATATACGGAGCAATTTTGCGCACTACTTTATCAAAACTATCATCAATATCTTGCACTTTTACAAGGCGCATTGCTTGTTTTGCTGCGCGCATTGCTTCTGTGATAATGCTTGTAATAGCATTATAAGATAAACCTTCAATTTCTTTAGCAAGTTGTTCAACATAATCATCTGGCAATAAAATTCCACGATCATAAATAAGCTTATTAAGTAAAGTTTTTCTTTCTTCAAATTTAGGATATTCAAAAGGAATCACTTTGCCAAAGCGTCCATGTTGTAAAAGTGCATAATCAAGTTGTTCAGGCTTATTAGTTGCTGCAATCACAAATACTTTTTTCTCTGAATTTTCTGAATTGATACCGCTCATGCAGGTAAGCAATTGTCCAGTTTGCTGAGGATTTCTTTCACGGCTTGCACCGATCATATCAATCTCATCAAAGAAGATAATGCAAGGAGCATAATAACGCGCATCATCAAAAATTTGTTCAATGGTAAAGTAAGTTAATAAAGTTCTATCCACATTAATAAATGCAACTTTTTTGTTTGAATCCTTAAACTCTTCATCAAGTGCAGTTTGAAGTGCAGCAGCAAATAAAGATTTGCCTGTTTGTGGTGGTCCAACAAGTAAAATAGCTTTGCTTGGAGCTGTTCCAGAGCGATCATAACGTTCTGGGTGTTTTAAATAATCAATATATTCATCAGCTATTTTTTCAAGATGTTGTGCGCCAATAAGGTCTTTAAAATAGACTTTTTTATGTTGTGTTTGTACAAATTGTTTCTTATTTGCAGTTTCGCCACGTAAATAATTAGTGAAATTTTCCCATTTTGTTCCAGCAAAATTATAAATTTCTTTTGCACTTGGAAGAAGTGCTGTTCCTATTATAGGAAGTATAGCCACTGGTTGTGTTGGGAAAAGTTGTAAATTGAGCTGCGTAGCTTTACTATGCACTGGCTGTATAACATAATTGTGCAAAGGTTGCAGTGTATAATTATATAAAGTTCTGCCAAGATTCATGAGTGTTGAATGAGAAGATTGAGTAGATGTGCCTTGGGCTGTTGTATGCATTCGATTGAAATCTGCTTGTAATACTTCAGAACAAGGAAGTTCTATCCCAGGATTTTGAGATTGTAAAGCTATATGTTCTTGTGCTATTGCAAATTGATTATAGGTTAATAATGCAATACCAGCTAAAGTAGCCGTTGCGATAATCGCAGTAGTTTGAGCATTGGTAAATATGTTTTTCTTTTCAAAATATCTATATGTTTTATTGATGTAAGATAAGCCTGCTGTGTCGCAAATATAGGAGAATTTTTCAAGATTTATCTTATTTAATTCAATAACTCGATCAAGTGTTTCTTCGCCAGTATAAGTGTTGATAGATTTTATAAGGGTATCTAATGTAAGATTATCAGCATGATCTGGAAGTTGTGCAAGAAAATATTGTAAGCTGATATGGCCTAGAATAGCTAAATAACCAATATTATCAAAAGTTAATTGGCTTGTAATAGCTTTTTGATCTTCTAAATAATAGATGATTTTAGTAATATTTTGGCGGGTATAGATAGGATCTGAAACCTTGAGTTTTTTTAAGGTAATAAGCTCAAGAACTTGCTGAAGGCCAGCATTAATTTGATCTACTTGAGCAGCGGTTTCTTCGTAAATTTTGGCTAATTCTTGATATATTTCTGCTTGATAAGCATCTTGTGGATCACTAGAAAAGATTGATACAGTGAATATATTACACAATAATAAGCTTTGTAAAATGATCTTATGAATTTTGTTCATTGAAAATACGCCTCCCCGCTTCCCAGCAATCTTTTAATTTTTCAATCTGAAAATTTCTAGGTTGTTTTTGTTTTATTTTCCCAACTTATTTTATATCTGAAATTTGCGTCTGGTTAGTTTTATTCTTAGGGCAATTTTCAAGATGATTTTTTTATTTTTATCTGTTATAATTCAGTCAAAATTACTTATATAAAGTGTACCTCGAAATTTTCAGGCTGTCAATTTTGGCATTTGTCTTGTTTTTTATATAAACTCCAGTGTACGATAACTCGGTGGTTTATTTTCACATGAAAATAAGTATTTTTACGAATAGGAAATAACATGCACATTATCAAGGAGCTGTGATGATCCGTCATATAAAGAGGTTGGGCTTTTACACTGTATCTGGGCTATTTTTATTAAGCCTTGGTGGGTGTTTTTCATTTAAATTACAATCTCAAAAGCAGGTTTTGACCTATAATTTAGAAATGGCGCTAGGATGTGAAAATGTAGTGCCTGTCGCTATAATAGGATCTGGCCCTGCAGGGCTGAGTGCTTCCTTATATATTGCGCGCGCAGGTATGAAAGCCTTTGTTTTTGCTGGTCCAGAGCCACAAGGGCAATTAACTCGAACCACCTATATTGAAAATTGGCCTGGAAGAACTAAAATTCTTGGACCAAGCCTTATGCAAGATTTGCAAGTACAAGCAGAATCTTTTGGGGCGTGTGTTATTAATGATACCGTGACAAAAATTGATACTTCTCAGTGGCCTTTTGGGGTGACAACTGAAGAAGGTAAGACCTTTAAAGCTTTAACTATTATTTTGGCTACTGGTGCAAGCCCATGCACGCTTAATATTCCTGGAGAAAAGGAATATTGGGGTAGGGGTGTGACCACTTGTGCCGTATGTGATGCTCCTTTTTATCATGGCAAGCAAGTTGTGGTAATTGGTGGTGGAGATTCTGCAGCAGAAGAAGTTTTTGAACTTGCGCCCCATGTTGAAAAAGTTACTGTCTTAGTTCGAAAAGATCAAATGAGAGCTGCTACCGTGATGCGCAAGCGCATAGAGGCTACTCCTAATGCATCTATAGAATATAATCGTGAATTAGTGAAGATTTATGGGGATGAAACTAAAGGTGAAGTTACCCATATTGATGTTTTAAATAATCAAACTGGAGTAATAGAAAAACGTAGGATTGATGGGGTTTTTCTTGCTATAGGGCATACTCCGCGTACTAATCTTATTAAACAAGCTTTAAATGTTGATGAACAAGAATATCTTGTTATGGATGGGCGTACTCAGCAAACTTCTATGAAAGGAATTTATGCTGCTGGCGAGGTTCAGGATTCAAGGTATCGTCAAGCTGCTGTGGCCGCGGGTGAAGGCGTGAAAGCAGCTTTAGATGCTATAGGATTTCTTTATTCTTTAGGATTTAATACTTCTATAGCCCACAAGCTTGATGAGCAATTTTTTGAAAGTTTCTCTGATAAAAAGCTTCAATTGCATGATCTATCTACGCCAGAAGATTTTGAAAAATATGTAAATGTACCTGGAGTTGTGGTATTAGATCTTTATACAAAAGTATGCCCAGAATGTATCAAATTATTACCAATGCTTGAGGCTGTTGTTTATAAACTTCAAGACAAATTAAAAGCTTATAAATGTGATAAACAAGTTTCTAAGAGTTTGATCTGGATGCTTCTTCATGATAAAGATATTAAAATACGCACCGTGCCAACACTTTTAATATTTAAAGATGGCAAATATCAAGATATGCTTACGCATGTAGAATCTCCTACAGAATTGAATGCATATTTACGTAAATTTGTAGATCAACAATAAGACTTGTAAGGAACAGCACTTTTCCTATCCCAGCGCTTCATTTATTGCAAACAGAAAATTTATAATTGTATACTATATACAAAATTGGGGTGCATAAAGGGGTGGAAAAGTGCTATGTTTCGTTTATTTTTCTTTATTAAACGCAACATATTCTGGCTTGTAAGCTGGAGTATAGTTTTTCAAACCGAATTGTTTTATGCGCGATTTTCGTCGCTTTCAGATCCTATTAAAGTAGAGCATATTCAATTAATTGTGCCTTTAAGCAAAGATTCTGATCAAACAATGGTTCGTCAGGGTATTGTTTTGCGAGTGACTGATCCAAAAGGTACTATAGTTTTATGTCATGGTTATCAATCAGATAAATACGAAGCGCTTTTTTTTATTAGATTATTTCCGCATTTTAATGTGATTTCTTTTGATTTTCGTGCACATGGGGAACAAATTCATGGCCAATATTCTACTATTGGTGGAAATGAACCTTGTGAAGTGCTTGCCGCAGCCCATTTTGCAAAACGAGATCCTTTTATGAAATCTTTGCCTTTACTTGCTTTTGGTTATTCAATGGGTGCTGCATCAGTAATTGGGGCTCAGGCGCAAGAATCTATATTTGATGCTTTACTTCTTGATTGTCCTTTTGATTCTACAAATTCTGCATTGCGCCGAGGTGTCGGGAATGATCCTTCTATAAAAATTTTAGGAAGAACTTATACAGTCCCTGTTTATGCATGGATACAAAAATATCTTTATAATGAGCGCGCGCGGCCTTTTATGAGATTTGTGTTTCAGCATATTACGAATTTTGATCCAAAAGTTATTCAAACAAAATATATGTTAGTAGAGCCAGAAAAAACTATCGCTGCTATAAAAGCTCCTGTATTTTTTATTCGTTGTAATAATGATACAAAAGTCCCATTGCAGGCTATCATGAAAATATATAACAATAAGAAAGAAGGATTTAAGCGTTTATGGCTTACTCCTGGGCGTTGGCATTGTGATTCTTATGGTTTTCAACCTGATCAATATAAATATCGAATAAATAAATTTTTAAATCTATTTCTGCAAGGAGCTTGTGATAAAGTTCCTCAAGCAAGAATTATAGATGATCGAGATGATCGAGATAAGGGAGATGGGGAAGAACAATGAAAAAATATACAAAAAAATTAGCAGTTTTAAGTATGGGTATGTTTGCTGTTATGCAGGTTTGCGGGCGCTTTGCTCTTATAAATCATGCTCATGGCATTGAGAATTTGCTCGGGAAATATGCATATAGTTTGATATGCATATATGATGCAAAACACCAGGATAATGCACGGCATATTAAAGATAGTTTGCGTGCAGCTTCAAAAGCTCGGCCTTATCATGATGTGCTTGCAAATGATATAGGTTTTTTGTTGATAGATGTTACTGATAAAAATGCAGAAGAAATACAAGCTGTGCTTGATATGAATGTGCATCAACTTCCTTCATGTGCGCTTTTTTCACAAATTAAAAAAATAGCAGATATTCCTTTACCAGAAAATGTTACCATGTCTTTATTTTTAAATGCATTTCAAGATCATGTGAAAACAGAAATTGATGCTTTAGCGGAAAAACGCGAGGAAGAAAATATGCTGGCTCAGCAAGAGCGCATTAATCAATATCAAATGTATGGATATTATCCATATTATTCATATTATTATGATCCGTATTGGTATAATGGCCCTTATTGGGGCGGCTGGGGCTGGGGTGGGGGCTATGGAGGTAACTGGCATCATGGCGGTGGGCGTGGTGGTGGCGGACGTCACCGATAATTAAAAAGATTTTCTTAGAAAGTATCAGGAGGCGCTTTAAGAGTGTCTCCTTTTTTAATCTTGCATATTTTTCTTCAATATTTTATGGTAACTACATTATAAAAGGGTAGGTAATCTTAAAATAAAAAGGATGAGTATGAGACAAAGATTTTCATTTCTAATATTTCTGGCATGCATGTTGCTTGGGAGTAGTCAGATAACATTTGGGGCAGAGGCTTTAGTTGAAAGTATGACTACAGCGCTTAAAGATACTTTGGGGTCTGCTGCTGAAAGGATGGGAGCTGAAGTTGGCAGTATTGCTTCGAAAGCAGCTGAAGAATTAGGAGCAAAAGTTGCAGCAAAGGCAGAATCTTTAGGAATGTCAGCTCTTGATGAAACTGTGCAAAAAGCTTTGCAAGAATCAGTAGCAAAAGATATGGCAGAAAGTATTGTGACCGCTGCAGCGAAAAAAGCAGGAGGTTTGGGGGAGTTGACTGCTGAACATTTGACAAGCATGACAGATACTTTAGGCAATATAGCAGAGCGTAGTGTCTCTAATATAGAAACTGGAATGGCAGATATTAATAAAGCACTGAGTGGCTTAGATAAGGCATCAGAAACTTACGCTGCCGATGTGCAGAAAGTTTTTAATACAGCTGCAGAAGAAAATGCTGCTAAAGTTGCAAAAATGGGTACAGCAGGAACGCCACTTGCAGAAGGAGAGGCTGTTGCTTCAAAAAGTTTTGCGTCTAAAGCACAAGAGTTTGCTACGAATAGTTATAATTCAGCGGCAAAAGTTTCTCAAAGAATGAAAAAGGCTTGGAATCAAAAACCCGGAGCTCTAAAATTTGATGCCGAGGGTAAGCCTGTTCCTGCAAGAGATCCTATTTCAGGAGATATTTTAAAAAATCCAGATGGCTCAACTATACAAGCAAGATGGACAATAAAAGAATTCGTTGGTACAAATACTGCAGCTGGGCGGCTTATGGGTTCTGTCTTTAGTATGGCAGGTGGAGCAGCAAGAAAAGTATGGGGGCTTGTTGAGATGCTTGGAATGAATGGGATGGTGATGGGAATGGCCTTTTCTGTTCCTGGTAATTTACTTTCATCATTTGTGGCAGAAAAGCAACGCCAAGCTACACTAGCAACTATAGCTCGACCTATTACATTTGGTGGCATACTTATGCAAGTTCCTGATGATCTTATTAATCAACAAGAACCTTATTCAAGCGGAAAACTTTATGTGGGTATCCCAGGACATGCTGGTGATATACTTGGTGGTGGCGGTTCAACTCCATCTGCTTTAAATCCTGTTGTGGGAGTTGATGGAGGGAATCCAATTTCTCAAGCTGTTACAGCTTTGGGTAAAGATACATTTAAAGCAGCTATCACTACATTAATGAGTGCTCAAAATGAACTTTCTGGAACAGCTCCAACTTGTGATCGATATTCATTCTTTGCCGGATCTTCAACAGATGCCTCTTGGTATGATCAAGCGCATTTTTTCTGTTCATATTCTGCGCAATCTTGGACTCCTTGGGCTGGTTCATTTATTACAGATAATACTTTTGATGGTCTTATGATAGATCTTAATACTGGCTATGTGTTTGCAGAAGATGGAACCACAGAAGGGAATCCGCCAGCGGTATTATTGGGATCAGGATCTACTGTACAGGGCTTTTTAAGTAATTATGCAAGTCAATTGGCGGGAAGCAGTAACACCTATGAATATTCTCAATATAGTTCAGGTGGGAATCCAACTCGAGATTTTAATGCAAGCAATGCATTGCAAAGACAATTTAGTGCAGTATGCATTGGTGCTGATGCACTTCCAGATGCCTGTATTAGAGGAAATTTTAGGAATTCTTTGCTTGCTACAGCGCTACAGCGAATGCAGCGAGGAACATGTATAGATCATACAGGAAATGAGCTTATTGCTCCTGCTAATGATGTTTTACAAAATAATATTGCTTTAGGTGCGCTTGCAGGAGTTGCTCCAATTAGCGGGCAATCTGATTTGCAATCATATCTTAATAATCATGGTTTTAAAAATATGCAGCTTAATGCAAGTGATGCTGGGGCTTTTGCAATTATCACTAATCAAACAGTTGAACAGACAAGACAAGCTTTGCAGTCTGGGGTTACTTTAACGGGATCTTCTACTGCAACAAATATAATTCAAAAAATTGAAGGTGCACCAAAATTGAATTATGCAGCACTAGGTGTGTATGTATATGAATCTTCAAATACTCCATTTGCAGCAGAACTTGCTACTTTGGCGCATGTGCAAGCTTTAGATTATATTATCTTTTTTGATCAGAATTTAAACTTAGTGCCTTTGCAAGTTCCAGAAACAAATGATAAGAATTTTAACATTCCAGATTTTAAATTGAATCCGCAAATTGCTTATTGGGCAAGTTTGATAAGCTGCGATCTTGATGAATTTTTAGGACGTTATCAAGATGATTCAGGTAACACTCAAACATTTACGCCTTTATATACGCTTGATGGAAATATAGCAAAAGTATCAGGTGCAGATTCTGCAATTGCTACGGTGATTCATCAAATACAAAGTGGATCTCTTTCTACTGCATCACGCGCGGTGAATACGGTGGCTCTTGCACAACAAATACAGATTGTTAAATCAGCGCAAGTGCAAATATATCGCACAGGGCCATTTTATAAACCGTATAATTTAGTGCCTTCAGATTCAAGCTTAAATATGAGTATGACTGATAGTTCTGGAAAACCAGTGACTGTAGTTTCTTATATAGGGAAAGCTTGTTATCCAGCTCCACAATCTCCTGGTGCTGCTGTAGAAATTATGGATTATCTTGTTCCTTTTGCAAATGAAAATGGAAATGCAACTACCGTGCAGCTTCCAAATCCATATGTGAATATGTTTGTTAGTTTAGTAACAGATATTTTATTTTCAGCAGTTGTAGTTAATGGGCAAACTACTTTTACACCGATTTCTTTTGATGATTCTCAATATAATCCTAATACAGGGCTTGATACCTCAAAACCTCAAGGAGTATGGCTTGAAAAATTCCAAAGTTCAGGGCTCTCTATTCCAGCAGCTCTAACAACCGCGGTAGACCAATCATATAATCAATGGGTTAGTTTTGTGCAAAGCCTTACCAGTGATCCTACATTTGCAGAGCAAGCGCATGGATTTCCTTTTGGGCAAACGTATACTTTGACCATTGTAAATCAAGCTGATTATTCAAGCAAAAATTATATGTATCTTTGTTCTCCTTCACCATCTGGCATTGCAGATGATTTATATGTAATGTCTGCGCAACAAAGCATACCAAATAATAGTATCGGTCTTATAGCAAATGCGGAAAATCCACAGCCTTATATAGTAAGTATGGCAACAGGATTTATGTATGATTCAAATGGAGATGTTGTATCTGCCGCATCTGGCAAACCAGTGAATGTAGATCCTCAAGCATTGCCAGCTTTAGCGCGCAGTAATCAAAAGGGCGCAGGACCAAGTGCAGCTACTCTAACGCATCTTGCACAAATTCAACAAGAAGGGCAATCTGTATTAGGGGCTGTTCAAGGGCCTTATGAATTTGGTTCTTTGTTATTACATCTTTATGAAGTAGATGTTGAAAGTAATAATTTTGTATATTTTGTTCTTGATTCAAATAATGTTCCATCAGATTATTTCGTTGTTGCACAAAGTGTGAAATCTCCTTTTGCATTTGGCGGAGCAATTTCAGGAAGCACTCAATATATGGTGAGCTTAATCACAGGCCAGCTTTATACACGCAGCGGTTTTGCTGGTACATGGCCTAATGTTAGTTCATTGCTTGGTACTGTTCAACAAACTATGAGTATTAGCGCTGTAGATTTAGTTAATATTAATAAACTGACTGCAGATTTCTTGGCACAACAACAAGCTGAGGCTGCAGAGAAATCTGCATTACAACAGCAAGAAACTCAAGCAGCTGCGCAAGTTACTGAAGATATTAGTAATATTGTGGCAAATATTGTTGCAAGACCATATCTTCCAGCGCCTTATGATAGCTTAGTTCAGGATGTTACTGGAAAATTCTATCGCATAACTCCTGGTCCCGATGGAAATCCATATTTTATCTTTGATTTTAACGCTACAAATAGTGCACAAGATTTAGGTATTGGTGCAATGTTTATAAATGCACCTGGTGCAACAGGTGACACGAATGTGCACAGTGGATCATTTGTATCTAGTCTAAAAGGAATTCATCTTGCAGGTATGCGTCAGCAGTTTGGTGTTGAAGTAGGCAGTGATGGTAAGCAAAAACTTACTATCCCACATGTTGCTGGTAATTTGAATTTGAATTCTAAAGATCAAGCTATTGTTGCTGGCAAAAGTGGCACTGCATTACTTGCAAGTAATGATGCAAACTTCCCAAGTTTAGGAGTTTCAACAATTACACAAGGTACTATGCAATATTATTTCTATTATCATACTTTCCTGCAAAGCTATTTTGTACTGGTGAATAATACAGCAACTAAAGATCAATATTATATTAGTATAGAAGATGGAACTATGTTTAATAAAGATGGTTCTGCTCGTTTTCATTCTTATCAAGTAGCTCGTGATAGTGCTGGAAATCCGCTTCTTATTGGGCAAGATGAAAATGGCATGCTCACTATGACCGCTATGAATCCATTAGCAAAACCGGCGAATATGTTTATGGATTTTGGTAATCAAGTAGATAGCTTTACTTTAGATACTAGTTCTAATGTTGGTCTTAATGCGATGATTGCGATTAGCTCTCCATATAATAGTGTATGGGTAGCACAATCAATGCCAACTAATGCAGGAAATATGGTATTTAATCCAACAGCAAAATCCTATTCTGTTTATTGGTCTGATTATACTCCAACAACCTTTACTTTAGATAGCGCTTCACAAGCACAAGGTCTTGTGTATGTTCCAATTAATCCATCTACAGGAATGATTAAATCTGCAACAATAGATTCTTCATTGCAATCTGCATACTTTATTCAAAAAAGTGGAACTACAACAGGAATGATTTTTGGTGGCTTACTGTATACGTTAGGAACTTCATCTGGAAATAGTATGACATTTAAAAATGGCAACAACCCATCATTACAAGTAACTTTAATGCCTGCTACAGCAAGTAGCGCAGCATATGCTACTGTAATACAAGGTTCTAATTCTTATACATATTCTTATGCATATCAATCAGTTCTTGCTTCAGATCTTGTAAATTATCAAACTAATGTGTGGAAGCTTTCTCCAGCAATTGCTACATCTGGTCAATCAATTCTTGCCGCTCCATTTAATCCAGTGGCATTAAAAACGGTAGATAATTCTTCAGTGCAAGGTATTCCAGCATCTCGTGTTGCTGCTATAACGATTAGTTTGAAAAATCTAAGGTTTGATGCAGTTTCAGGAAGATACTTTAGTAAAGTGGCCACAACTGATTATGCATATTTCCCAGAAGGTGGTTATGTGGATATATCAAATGGTGCTTTATATGAATCTACTGGCATGCCTCAAGGATCTTCATTAATTCCAGTAGATTTCTCTTCATTGCTAGATAAGCTGAGTGTAATGATTTCTTATAATAACATAACTCAAAAATCTCAACTTATATATAGAAGCCCGCAAGCTATAGCTACGCAAACTGCAGCTTTAACAAAGACAGCAACAGCTGCATAAAATAATTAGCTTGAATTATATTTTTATAAAAGAACTCCTAAGAATCTTAGGAGTTCTTTTTTTTTTACGATTCAGTATGCTTTTATTATTACGAAATATGATGAGTTGATAGAAAGGTTGTTATGAAAGTACAAGTAAAAGTAAGTACTGAAAAATTTGCGCAATGTGATGCGCAAATGTATGTAATGTTTATGCAAGAAGGATTTGATGCGAATAAAATTTTTAAAGATTTTATAGCAAAAACAACATTCTCTTTTAAAAGTTATTTTGAAGAAATTGAGTTTTCAGGAAAAGTGAAATCTGTTGTAAATTTTCCTGCGCAAGTTGATGATCATGTTGTGCATTTTGTTTGTATCGGCGTTGGTGGAAAAGTTTGTCCAGTCGGCATTGATAGAAAAGAAGTTTTGCGTCGCGGTATAGGATCTGCAATAAAAGTTACTCGTGGAAAAAAAATAAAAGATGTGGCTGTGCTTGTGCCAGAAGCATCATTTTTTGAAACAGAATTTGAGCAGATTGCAGAACAAATTACTACGATTAGTATTATGGCTGGCTATCAATATGATGTATTTATGAGTAGATTTTCAAATGCTAAAAAATCAATCACCGTACATCTTGTAGTCCCTAAAGAATTTAAACAAGATGCGCAGTATGCTTGTGATCGTGGTACTATTATCGGAGAAGCAGTAAATACAACTCGTGAATATGTGGATACTCCACCTGCTTATATGACGCCTACAATTTTTGCAGAAAAAGTACAAGAGCTTACGAAAGCTTGTGGTATGAAATGCACAGTGCTTGAAGATAAAAAAATGGAACAACTCGGCATGGGCGGCGTTTTAGGTGTAGCGCGTGGATCTGTACAAGCACCAAAATTTATTATTGCAGAATATAAAGGTGGAAAAAAAGGCGCAAAAACTATAGCGCTTGTGGGCAAAGGAATCACATTTGATTCTGGAGGGATTTGCATTAAACCTGGAAATAGTATGCTTACTATGAAAGGTGATATGGCTGGTGCAGCAGCAGTTTTTAATGTAGCTTGCGCACTTGCTCATATGAAAGCCCCAGTCAATATCGTTGCTGTAGCTCCTGTCACTGAAAATATGCCTGGTCCGCATGCACAAAAACCTGGAGACATTGTACGCTTTTATAATGGAAAAACTGCAGAAATAAAAGATACAGATGCTGAAGGGCGATTAGTATTGGCAGATGCTTTATCATATACCGTAGATAAAATAAAGCCAGATATTATGATTGATATTGCAACTTTAACTGGTGCTTGTGAATATGCTGTGGGCCCTTATTATGCAGCATTAATTAGTGAGCATGATGATTTAGCACAGCAATTATCTGTTTCTGGTAATCGTACAGGTGATAGAGTGTGGCGTTTGCCTTATACAGATGATTATAAAGAAGCTATAAAGTCAAATATTGCTGATATGGCAAATACGGGAACTCGCAATAAAGCAGGAACAATTACAGCTTCAGCATTTTTACAACATTTTGTAGGAGATGTTCCTTGGGCGCATCTTGATATTGCAAGCGGGGATTTTGATATTCCTGTGAGTTATTTTGATACAGGATCTACAGGAATTGCAGTACGCTTGTTAATTGATTTTTGTTTACATGCTGAAAAATAATTAAGTAATATTTAATTCATATGGAGAATTGTATGTGATCGTACAATTCTCCATATTTTGTTGTAGCTAAAGCTTATTAATGAGGAAAAAACAATACAAAAAGTTTTCATTTGTAACAAAAACTTGATACATTTATTAAGTTTATTTTCTAAGTTTTTCTTATCAGGAGTTATCTCGATGAAAATGATTTCTTATTATATGTTTCTTCTTTGTATTCCTTTATTTCATCAGACTTTTTCTGCTGAAAGGCAAGGTGTGGTAGCTGGTGAACATGCAGAAAGAACTGTGATTGTGCGTCCAGATCCAGTACGGGCCTTACCGGTTTCTTTCGTTGTAAGTGATAGATATCGCAGGGTAATTGCTGAGTTGGCAATGATTGAAGATCCTTTAAAAATTGTTCGGATTGAAAAAGAAACTTTGCATCCACATGCAGTATTTGTTACACGTTGTGCTATCACAGAAGGATTTGATATCAGATCTTCTGAAGCAATGTGCGGATTTTATAAAAGTTTAGAAGATGGGGAAGCTCGCGCTGCAGAATTTAAACATTTTTGTACTGAAGCAGATCGTTTAGGATATTATGAATTTTCTCTTCCTCAATCAAAAGTTCCTGATTTAGTAGAAAGAGCAGCTGTAGCTAGAATACGTTGGTATATTCAGCATGTAAAAGTAGCAAGATATCCATTAGAAAGTATTTCTGATGAAGAGGTTTTGGAGAATGAATATGCAAAAAATGCAGGGTTCTTGCCTTTATCGCGAAAAACGTGTGTAGGTATCGTAGATATTTTGAATAATCATCCCGCGCCTGTAACTGCTGCTTATGATTTTTTTAGAGTTAGCAACATTCATCCAGGTAGTGCTATGAGAATTTTAGATATTTTAGCAGAAACAGCTGCAGCAAAAGGTGGCGGTGCTTCAAAAGTTAAACTTTCTTAATATTTAGGTTCTGCTCGAATGCTTCCTTATTTGTATATAATAATGATAAAATGAAAAGGGAGATTATATAATCATTGATTGTGTATCTGTATGAAGAAAATATTTCGAGTTCTGCTTTCGTTTGTAATAATAGGGTGCTTTAGTTTGTGTGAAGCTGCAGAAGAAAAGAAGCCATCGGAGTCATCAGGCAGAAAAGTTTTGCCATCACTTACTGCATACAGCAGTAATCCAGCAATAAGAATTTCAGTTGTTCATGCTGATGCAGTAAGAACAGGACATCTTGCTCCGCTTGCTCATATGCCACGAGGTGGAGGAGCTGTAGCTAAACCTGTAGAAAGTGAAGAAGTACCAGCGAGGCCTCCTGTTATGTTTGCCTTGCCCGGATCAGGGGTATTATTTATTTCACCCGGAAAAGATGGTTTGATAGAAGGTTTAGATGTAACTCCAACTTCAGGGATTTTAGATACATCTTCCGTAACGATTTCTGGAGATGGAGCTCGAGGATATTCGCCTTTTAGATTTACTCTTAAAAGAAAAAAGCGACTTGCTCCGCTTGAACCTTTGCCTAAAAGCGAGGAAGTGTTAGAAGAATTTGATCTAGGGGCTTCGAGTGATCGTACTAGTGGTGAAAGTGTGGGAGCTTCGACACCTGTTGCAAGATTTAGTCTTCCCTCCAGATCATTTGGATCATCTGGAGGAGGGGCTGGGCAAGCCACAAGGAATGAAGAAATACTTCCTGTATCATGGGGCTCTTTATATGACAAGGTGCCAAATGTTATGGTGATGGCTAGAAATAAAGAAGATAAAACGGCTGTGCCACTCGCTATTCCAAAAGAGAAATTTGTGCATGTTTTGCTTCCTTATAATCCAGCGCAAGCAGGAAAAGTTTTAAAGGCTTATATTACATCGTATGCTAAAACAGATAATCCTATAGGAGAATATGAAAATTTTGTGCCTTTTGAGCGGGTAGGGATTACTCAAAGCCGTGCAGTTTTAGCACGCAGATGGTCTTTGCGTGTGCCTCAAGAAGGTTATGAGGAATTTAGACGAGTGCTTAAATAACTATATTATATAAAAAGAGTAACATTATGAAACGAACGTTAATTATCATCATTTTTATTTTTTCTAGTTCATTAATAAATGCGGCGGATTCAACAAGAAAACCTGTAATAAAGGTTGAAGGAGCTGAAAAAACTGTGTCATGTTCCTTGTCTTTTGATAAAGTTGATAGAGGACATTCCGTAGAATCTTTTGCATTATCAATGGTGTCGCCTGCTGCTGGAGGAGCTGGAGCGTCTAAATCAAAACCTATTATTATAAATCTTCCAGAATCTTATAGAAGAGACCTTAAAGATACAACGGAATGTTTTGAAAATTGGTGTTTAGCAAAAGGAATTGATGAAGATGAGGTTGATAGAAAAGTAAGAGCTGATTTTAAAATACAATGGCAGAGTAATAAATTTTCTTTTGAGTCTGATGAGCAATGTATGCTTGCGGGGAAATTGAAAAAAAGTTGGGTTGTTTTTATAGGAAAATCTATGGAAGGTGTCTTTGTAATAGATTTGAGAGCACAGCTTTCTACAGTTAATGCTACAAGAAAGATACGAGGTGAGGCATCTCTTGCTTCAGAAGCAGATCTTGTTGCTTATCATCTTGGTGATTCAGGACCAGGCTCACTTTTAATTACAGGGAAGGGGAGCATGGCGCTTGCTTATTTAGTAGCGCAGCATCATCGATATCCGGAAATGCTAGCAAGATTTGAAGCAGCACATCATATAACGCCGCGTTTAATGGAAAGACTTTCTACTCAGGCAAAAGCATTGCATGATGAGCGATTAGCAAAATCAATATCATTAAAATGATTTATTCATAAAAATCTTCAGAGGCATTTATAATAAGGCCCACCATGAGCATTTGGCATGCAAGAGCTGTGTTTCCATAACTTATAAAAGGTAAGCCAATTCCTTTAGTGGGCGCAAGGCCAATAGTTACCATTAAATTAATTAGTGTTTGGATAGAGATAATAATGATAATGCCTTGTACTAGAAACATGGCAAATCGATCTTTCAGGTGCCAAGAAATTTTGAAGCCAAAATAAGCAAAGAGCATATATAAAACAATAAGGAGTGAACTGCCTATAAAGCCAGTTTCTTCTGCGATAATAGCAAAAATAAAATCAGTATGCTGCATAGGAAGATAAAAGAATTTCTGTTTTGATTGGCCAACTCCTGTACCCCAAATTCCTCCAGATCCAATAGCAATTAAAGATTGGATAATTTGAAATCCAGATCCCTTTGGATCTTCCCAAGGATTTAAATAGGTTAAAATTCTTTTTAAACGGTAAGGCTGCATAAAGATAAGTAAGCTTCCTAAAGGAAGTGCGCCAAGAGCTGAGAAAAATAGATATTTCATATTAACACGCGCTAAGAACATCATGATAAGAGTGGTGGCTGCAAGCGTCACAAAACAACCAAAATCAGGTTGCTGTAAAAGAATAATTGCTGAGATTCCTAAGATAATAAGGAGTGGCAAGTAGCCCTTTTTAAATGATTGCAGATCTGCTTTTTTGCGTGATAAAAAAGATGCTAGATAAATAACAAGAGCAACTTTTAAAATTTCACTTGGCTGAAAACTTATTCCCAAAAGAGTTATCCATCTGCTTGATCCATGAATCGTTACATGCAAGGGCGTGAATAAGGGCAGTGCAGTTAAGAAAATAGAGCCGACCATTAAAGGTAAACTTAATCTTTTCAAGAACTCTAAAGGGAAATGTTGAGCACAATAAAAAAAGAATGCACCAAGGCCAATACCAACAAGCTGTTTTTTTACAAAATAAAAGGCGCTTCCTTGTTTTTCTAAAGCAAAAAAAGCACTTGAAGAATAAATAAAGATAATGCCTACTGCAATAAGCGTGAGTGTGATAGCTATAAAAATAGTACTATCATTTTTTAATTGTTGTCTTGTTAGCATAATTTCTCATTAGTTAGAAATAATTTTATTTTCTTTTATCATATTTTGATAAGAGTTTACAAGGAATTCAAAGCGATTGCCTCGGTGTTCAAAGTTTTCAAATAAATCATAACTTGCGCCACCGGGAGAAAATAAAATATTGCATGCAAATGGTTCTTGGATGCATGCATTAAAAGCTTGTTCAAGTGTATCAAATTTTTTATACGGAATAGAATACGTATCGCACAGAACTTGTAATTGATCAGCTTCTTTGCCAAATATATAAACAATATGCAACTTTAGATTGAGTAATGCAAAAAATGGAGTGCGATCTACGCCTTTGCTCAGGCCGCCTACAAAGATAATAGTTGGTATTTGTGGTAATGTTTGCAGAGCTTTATAGGTTGCTTGCCAGAGTGTTGATTTTGAATCATTATAGAAAGTTTTATTTTTAATAGTTGCTAAAGCATGCAAACGATGCGCTGGAAGAGTTAAATTGTTTGTATGTATCGGCATTGAATATATATCAAGCTTTTGAGTGTAAAGGATTACGCAGAGCATAATCCAATTTTCTTTAAATGTTAAAGTGGGCAATTGATTGATATTGAAAAAAGATGTGGTTTTACTGCTGTGTAGCATTGTGATGATTTCTTGTTCATCAATAAACCAGCTATAATGCTGAGGGTTTTTGTTTTGCATTTGGATTGCTTGTTCTTGGTTTACGCAGATCCAATGGATGTTGCTAGGAATATTTTGGCAATCAGGTGCAAGATTTGCATGTAAAATTGCTATTTGATTTTTATGTTGATGCAGGCAGATATTTTTTTTTGCGTTTTTATAATGATCTAAAGTACCATGATAATCAAGATGGTTATCATATAAATTAGTCCATACAGCAACATCTGGTGCAAAATGATGAGTATTCAGAAGTTGAAAACTGGAAAGTTCAAGCACTGCAATTTGTGTAGATTCTTGATTGAGTGCACATTCAAGCATAGGATAACCAATATTTCCTATGGCTTGAGCGTGCAAGCCATATTTTTGTAAAAGCTGTGCACTCAAAGACGTGATAGTTGTTTTTCCTAAGGTTCCTGTAATAGCAATTATGGGTTTTTTCCACAAGGTTGTGAAAATATCGAGTTCTGTAATAAATTTATGATTATGTTTTTCATAAGCACTTGTGTTGACACCAGGACTAACTAAAATATATTCATGAGAATTAAGAAAAGATTCTATATTTTCAGGGGTTTGGAGAAGCAATTGAATATGTGGAGCAAAATTTTCAGAAGGGAGTTTTTTATCCATAATGGTGATACTTGTTGTATATTTTTCAATGCATAAAAGATAGGAAGCGCCAACTTTTCCATATCCCCAAATTCCAATTTTTTTATTTTTAAATGTTTCAAGGTTCATAAAGATTCATCGCATTGATAGAAAAAAAATCTTAGGACTGTATACTAAAAGTACATTCATAATAAGTGTAAAGGATTCATAATGAAATGTGCAAATTTTTTTCTCATTTTTTGTACAATGCTATTCTCAAATACGGTTATTACTAGTTCAGATAATTTTATTCCTCAAAATAAGCATGCTGATCACTGTGCAAAGATTTTATTATTTGCAGATAAAAATCGTGATATTGAAAATGATTGGATGGAGCATTATTATGCAGTTTTAGCGGCAAACTTAGAAAATAATTTATCTGCCACAGAGCTTGAAAAATATGAAGAAGCTTTATCAACCCCAGAGATGCAAAAATTTTTACACGTGTTGATGGAATGGTGTGGTGGACCTTATAACTTTTTCCCTGTAATTGTTGGAAAATTTTTTGAAGCATATAAAAATAAACAGCATTATATGAATCATGAAGAATTATGCTTAAGTTTTCATGAACTTTGCTTTGCAGAGCAACAAACTTTATTTGAAGAGTCTTCACAAGATTTTTATAAGCAAATAGTAAGTTGGTTATTTGATTTCGAAGATATTCAGGATCTTATTTTAACTCGCCAAAGTGAATGTTCATTGCAGAAATTTTCTCATTTTGTAGAAATATGGGGATGGTCTGAAAAATTATTACTTTTAACAGGGGCTCATGCAAAAGTTACTTTAACTCAGTTTTATTTCGTACATTTAATGCTTCATGCATTGCAGACAGAGACAATGATCTCATTTAAAGAAGCATTAGATAGGGCTGAAATTTCAGCACATGAAATTATTAAAGTACATAAATTTATGCATTCTCCATTAGGAAGAAAAGTGCATGAAATTTACGTGGATAGTTTTGAGCGATTAGCAGAAGATTTTTTAGAACGAGTACAATTTTAAGTTGATTTTGGGATTTGATAATGGAACAATCAAAAGATAGCAACAGTTATAAGGATACGTTAAATTTACCACGCACAGATTTTTCAATTCGTGCACAAAGTGAAATTTTTGATCCTTTAGTATTGCAGCGCTGGTATGAGCAGGATTTATATAATCGTACAAGTGCTTTGCATAAAGGCAAAGAGAAATTCGTTTTGCATGATGGGCCTCCTTATTCTAATGGAGACATTCATTTAGGTCATGCTTATAATAAGATTTTAAAAGATATTGTATGCAAATATGAACGTATGCTTGGCAAGCATGTGCCTTTTATTCCAGGTTGGGATTGCCATGGTTTGCCTATTGAATTGAAAGTTTCTACTGAAAATCCAGGGTTGCATGGCGCTGATTTAAAAGCTGCGTGCAGAGGTTATGCTGAAAAATGGATTAGCATTCAAAAAGAATCTTTTAAAAAACTTGGCGTTTTAATGGATGTTGATCATGCCTATACTACGATGCAATTTGATTATGAGGCAGCTATTATAAAGGCATTCGGAGTATTTGTACAAAAAGGATATATACAAAAGAAATTAAAAACTGTGCCATGGTGTTTTTCTTGTAAAACAGTGCTTGCTACTGCAGAAATAGAATATGAAGATCGTAAAGACCCTTCAATATATGTAAAATTTCCTTTGCTTGCTTCCACCGTTAAAAAATTGTGGCCGCAACTTGCAGAAGTAGAAGTGAGCCTTTTAGTGTGGACTACAACGCCTTGGACTTTACCTTTAAATAGGGCTGTAGTACTTCATCCTGATACTATCTATCAAGTGGTAGATTTTAATGGATCTTATGTGGTGCTTGCAAAGCAGCTTGTAGAAAAAGTTGCTCAAATTATAGGCATGCCAGCAAAAGTTGTTGACGAATGTAAAGCGTCTGATTTAAAAGACAATAAAGTTTTGCATCCTTTTATCAAAAATTTACAAGTTCCTATTTTAACTGATCAGTTTGTATCTTTAGAAGATGGAACTGCTTGTGTGCATAGCGCTCCAGGATGCGGTCCTGAAGATTATGAAATAGCTTTAAAAAATAATTTAGAAATTTATTCACCATTATCTGTTGATGGCAGATATACTCAAGAAATTGAACCAAAAGAACTTTCAGGAATGCTTGTTACGGATGGGCAGATTTGGGTAATTAAAAAACTGGCAGAACTTAATAGAATGCTTTTTAAAGCAAGCATTAAGCACTCTTATCCGCATTGCTGGAGATGCCATAACGGATTAATTTTCAGAGCAACTTCACAATGGTTTTGTAATTTAGCACAAAATAATTTAAAAGAACATGCATTACAGGCAATTACGGATATAAAAATGTTGCCTGAAAAATCTAAGAATCAATTCTTAGCAACTGTTGGTGGGCGTCTTGAATGGTGTTTATCAAGGCAGCGTGTATGGGGTGTTCCAATTCCAGCTGCTTTATGCAAAAAATGTGATTTTGTATTTACATCACCAGAGTTTATTGATGCTATTGCGCAAGGTGTGCAAAAGCATGGTATTGAATATTGGGATACTGCAGATATTTCTTCTTTACTTCCACAAGAATTGCTATGTTCAAAGCAGGGTAATCATGAATTTGTAAAAGAGTTTGATATTTTAGATGTTTGGTTTGAATCTGGCGTGAGCCATTATGCAGTTTTATATGGCAATAAAGAACTTTCATTTCCAGCAGATTTATATCTTGAAGGAAAAGATCAGCATCGAGCATGGTTTCAAAGCGCCTTGCTTACCGCTTTAGTGCTTGAAGGTCAGGCCCCTATGAAATCTATTATGACTCATGGATTTACTGTTGATGAAAAAGGCAGAAAAATGTCTAAATCTTTAGGCAATGTGGTGGCTCCTCAAGATTTAGTAAAGCGTATGGGCACTGATGGCTTACGTTTATGGGTAATTACCAATGATATTGATAGTGATCCTATTGTATCTGAAAAATTACTTACTAATGTGGCAGAGGTATATAGAAAAATTCGTAATACCTGTAGATTTTTGCTTTCTAATTTATATGATTTTGATGCGCGTAAAGATTTAGTGCCATTACAAGATCTTTTAGAAATAGATAAATATGCTTTATATCAACTCGCAATTATAGAATATAAGCTTAAGAAGGCTTATGAAGATCGTAATATTACCGCAGTATTTCATGAGCTGGCTGATTATTTTGTAAAAGAATTAAGCGCGTTTTATTTAGATATTATTAAAGATCGTTTATATGTTGAGTTTGCGCATGGGAAAAAACGCAGAGCAGCGCAAACAGTTTCATATTATTTACTTGATGTGCTTACTAAATTAATGGCACCAGTGCTTTCATTTACTTCTGAATTAGTATCTGATCATTATCAAAGAGATAAAACAGATTCGATTCATCTGCAAACGTTTGCAGATATAAGTTTTGCGCATAATGTTTATAAAAACGCGTTACAAGCATTGCAAATGCCATCTTCTCTATCATCATGGTTGCAAAGTTCTGAGCAAATCAGTACTGAAGAATTATTTGATACGGGAGTGTGGGGATATTTACGAGCATTGCGCAAAGCTGTGCTTGGAGCTTTGGAGGTAACTCGCGAGCAGGGTATAATCAAGCATTCTTTAGATGCAAAAGTTTCTATTTTTATAGATACATCGTATGCAGGAGCAGGTTTAGTTTCTGCTTTTGAAAAAGAATTGCAAGCATCGGGTACAAATTTAGCAGAATTTTTAGCAGAATTTTTTATTGTTTCTCAGATAAGTTTAGAAAAATCTGCGGATGTATTGCAACTTATCCCAGGAGTTTATGTAAAGATTGAAAAAGCGCATGGTGAAAAATGTAGCAGATGCTGGCAATGGCAAACTGATGTTCGCGATGGGCTTTGCAAAAGGTGCTATTCTATAGTGAAATAATCTTATAATGTATAGAGCAACTACCACATTAGTTGCTCTATTTTTTTATATTATCTTAGCGTTCTCTCATTAGATTTGATTCGCATAATGCAAACATGGCTTACAAGATAACTTAATTTGTGGCGGAGTGCTTAATGATGTGGATAAGAAATTGAACTGCGGCGTCGATGAGGCGGAGCTTTTGTGTTTTCGTATTGATTATTAAAAGAAATAGAAGAGCCCGCTCCCCTTGTGATGAATGCTTGCTACACAGGCTCGCGGGCTCTTCTATCGTTGTAAGTTTTCTTTCATTCCTTATTGAAGAAGAAGTTTTCTTTCAACAAGTTCTAAGGTGGTTTTCCAAGATTTTATTTTAGGAGTGATTCCTTGAAGGGTCAAAATACCTTGATGAATGGTTTCATATTGTGCGCGAGATATTGGATTTAGAATTGGTAAATTAGTTGTGTATCGGGCATTAGCTGCATTAATAAATGCTTGTAAAACATCATTATACATTTGCACTTTTGCTTTAATTTCTTTAAATACAGAATCGTTTATTATTTTTAACCCATCAGCACGTTCTATTTTACTGACATTTGTTTGTAAGGCATTGAGCATACCATTCATATCTTCAATTTCTGCACTAAATTTTTCTAATTGTGAGCTGCTCGTATTTGCATATGCTTTTAGACTTAAAATATTAACATCATCAGTAGATTTAGCATTAAATTGAGAATAAGAACGAGAAAGTTGAGTGAGGATATCTGAAAATTTTGAATCCTTAAATGCTTTTATATGTTGCTGCATTGCAGTAATAATTGTTTTTGAAAAAGGAAGAGTTTCTTGTTTTCTATCATCAGAAGAAGCTGGTTTTTTTTCTTCAGGTTTTTTTGGAGCTTCTCCTTTTCCTGAAGAGCCGCCACGTGCATCCATTTGTCCACGTTTAACGGAACCTTGGCCTTCTTGTTGATTAAACATTCCATCTTGCATGGTGGAAGGACGATATTTTCTTTGAGGGAGTTCATTATAAACATTGCCACCTTCAGTTCCTCTTCCTCCCGTTGTATAAGAAGGGGGAGAGTACGGAACTTGAGTAGAAACATAGGGGCTTGATGGTCTTCTTTGAGTAGCGTTTTTCTCATGTTCTTTAGCTTTAGATTTTAAAGTATCCAAAGATTTTGCATGTTCTAAAGCTTCTGGTTCATATTTAGCAAAGAACTTTTCTAATAAAGGAAGAAGGGTGTCGATTCCACTGCCTAATACTAAAGTTGCTCGTGTTAAAATTCTATTTGCCTCTTCAGGTTTCATAGGGTTAGCTAGGCCAAATTCATCTTCAATAATCGCAAGTCTTTTATTTTCAGTCTCTACATCTTTTCTAAATGAAGTTAAAGTTTCAATGATCTTTTTGTTTTCAGGATCATTATTTCTTGCTAAACGAGCAGCATGTTTTTTTAGTCTTATTAATAAAGCTTTTAATTCTCTAAATGAAGTTTTATCTTCCCATTCCTTCATTTTATGAGAAAGATCACGATGGGAAGTGATAATATGAAACATATGATCTATATCTTTTACCAACATATTTAGGGTTTCTTTGATAGAAGGTTCAAGGGGAGTGGCTTGTTGCTGCACTTCTTTTACTGGTTCAGGTTTTTTTTCTACAGGAGGAAGGGTTTGCTTTTGGGCCTCTGGAAATGCATTTTCTGGGGCTACATAAGGATGGTGCTTTTCATATACTTGTCCGATTTGTTGTAATTCAGCCCAATCTTCAGGGCTTAGATTTTCAGCAAGATCAGTTAAAGCCTTTTCAAATTCAGCTTTTTGTTCTGGGGTTCCATGCTCTAAAAGATCAGCTAAAGCACGTTGGGATTCTTCCATAGCCTTAACAAGTTCCTCTTCACTCAGACTTTTAAATGCATCAGCAATATTAAGGCCTTGTCCAGGAGCAGTTGCATTTTCAGCTGTAGTAGGAGAAGTGGAGATAAGACATCCTATGCTGAAAACAAAAAGTTTGAAGGAGCGTTTCATAGCGTTATCCTTTTAAAATAGAGGAGTTTCATTTTATTTATAATTAGGTTTATTGTATACATAAAGCTACTATCCTACAAGATAGGTATTTTATTTTCAGAGTGTGCTGTATAAAATTGATTTTTTTCTGTATGCTTCTATCATATATCATCTATTGTTATGGTAAAGGAAGATTCATGAAAGTATATTTACTTAAAAACGTTGAACGCATAGGCGTAGCTGGTGAACTTATAAAAGTTGCTGATGGATACGCAAAAAACTTTTTATTTCCTAATAAGCTTGCAGTAGAAGTAAAACCAGAAAATGAAAAATTTTACGAACAGCGAGCAAAGCATCTTGAAAATAGAAAAGAAGTAGTTGCTACAGAAACTTCTATGCTCAGTGAACAAATTAATGGCAAAAAATTTACTCTCAAGAAAAAAGTTCATGATGATGATAAATTATATGCTGCTATTAATGCTTCAGAAGTTGTAGAAGTTTTACAAGCTGCAGGAATTAAAGTAAGCAAAAGCCAAATACTTTTTGATAAATCTATCAAATCTATCGGAACTTTTTCTGTAACTATTAAACTTTCCTCACGCTTACAACCAGTTATTAATTTACAAGTAACTCGCTAGTATAACTGATGCATGATAAAAATTCCTCAAAAACTCCTCGTTTTGTGCCTCAAGTAGAATCAATTCTTGGTAAATCTTTGCCTGCACATGTTGAAGCTGAAAAATCAGTTTTGGGGGCTGTATTACTCAATGATGAATGTCTAAATACTATCATTGAGATATTAAAGCCCCAAGATTTTTATGTGCCGAGCCATCAGCTTATTTATAAAGCGATGGTTGATCTTTCTACCGTTAATAAACGCATAGATATGATTACTTTGCAGAATGATCTTGAGGTGAAAGGCTTGCTTGAGCAGATAGGCGGAATGGTGTATCTTATTTCGCTACAAGAAGATATTCCTTCTGTGGGATTGGTGGAACAGCATGCTCATATTATTAAAAATAAATCTGTTTTAAGGCAGCTTATTAATTCTTCGGTTGCTATTATAACTGATTGTTATAGCCAGCAAGAAAAAGATATTGAAGATATTCTTAATCAAGCTGAACAGGGAATTTTTCAAGTTGCTCATCAGCAATCTTCAAATAACTTTGTACAATTAAACATTTGGCTCAGAAAAACATTTCAGCATTTATCATCTATTAAAAGTTCAAGCCATGGAATTACAGGCGTTGCTTCAAATTTTAAAGTGCTTGATCAAATGACTTCTGGATTTCAAAAAGGTGATTTAATCATTTTAGCGGCTCGCCCATCAATGGGAAAAACTTCTTTGGCGTTAAACGTTGCTTTAAATGCTTCAAAACAAGGCTATTCTATTGGGGTGTTTTCTTTAGAGATGTCTGCAGAACAACTTACACTTCGTTTGCTTTCTACAGAATCCGGAATATCTCACCAGCATATTAAAAATGCGACAATATCTTCAGAAGAGCTTATAGAATTAACGCATGTGGCAGCAGATTTGGCTGAAATGAAATTTTATATAGATGATACGCCTGGCTGTTCTATTATGGAAATTCGTACTAAAGCGCGCAAATTAAAGGCGCAAGGCCAGCTTGATATGCTTGTAATCGATTATTTACAGCTTCTGCATTCTAATAAGAAACATGAAAATAGACATCAAGAAGTTTCGGAAATTTCACGCTCTTTAAAAACTTTAGCCAAAGAGCTTGAAATTCCGATTATTGCTTTATCTCAGCTTTCTCGCGCTGTGGATGCTCGTATGGATAAAAGACCTATGCTTTCAGATTTGCGTGAATCTGGTGCTATCGAGCAAGATGCGGATTTGATTATGTTTTTATATAGAGATGCTTTATATAATCAAGATACTGAAAATCCGGCATCTGCAGAGCTTATTATAGGAAAACAGAGAAATGGACCAACTGGTATCATTCCTCTGCATTTTATTCGTGAACTTACTAAATTTGAAGATGTAAGTAACTCTTAAGTAGTTCTATCTCAGAAGTTGCCCCATAAAGTTGTATAAAAAGTATGGATAGGCTCTTCGGCGGCAAGAACTTTTTGGAATCGCTCAAGTTCCTCTTTTGCAAATCCAGTGTTTTCTTCGTGATCTTTTTGCTGAAATTGCTTAATAGAATCAGTAGAATTTGATAACATGATTTCTGAACTCATAGTTAAGTAAAATAATGCTAAAAATAATCTTTTATGATAACACATCATCATGCCCTTCAGCCGTGTATGTTTTTCCTGAAATTATATATGTTTCTATTGGTCTTCCAGGCTTAGATTTAGTTTCGGCAGACCCAACACTTAAAGATCCTGAATGCATAGTGCCTACTCCGCCAGTTGCACTTGATGGTGAAGATAATGTTGATCCTGATGTATCATTGATTGCGCTCGCTTTTGCAGCCAGAGCAAACGCGGTGCTTAGTCTTGTTGAGTCAGAAGCCCCTTTAAGAGCTCTAACAGTTGTGCGACGCGCTTCTTCTGAAAGCTCTCCTAATATATGATCTGTTGCCGCTCTGGCAAGTCCCAATAAAGCACTTACATCATCTGGACTTGTAATTTCTATCCCACCTATATTTTCTTTAACGATCTTTAAATAAGTTGCATAAACTGTAGCTTGTGCCTGAAGATTTCCTATCCTTTCTGCAGTTAGAAGTGATAATTCTTTAGGGCTGGTTAATAGCCTTTTTGTTATGGCTTGTTTTTTTTGCCATTCTTCAAGAAATGCGGCTGCAAGAGGCATAGTATCATTTTGCAATTTAGAAAGGGCGTACTTTGTTCTTATGAATTCATCGGAGGTTGGTGGTAAATTATTAATATAAAAATGTAAAAGTTTTATTTGATTTTTAGAGGTAATAGGTAGACTGTGAAAAGTATCAACTACAAAGCCAACTTCCTGTGAAGGATATTCTATTATTGTGGGAAGGCGATGAGAGCCATCAGCTTTATCGGGATTTTTAACCACTTTTCTTGCAGGTTGTAAGATTTTTACCACTGCAGGTCTTCCTGGTTTGGTAGTTGTTCTCGTTACAGCCTTTTGATGATAGACTTCTACAGGCGGCAGATCAGGTCTCGGTTTTCCAGTTTTATCCACAATAGGGATTGTTTTTATGAGCACTAATCCTGGAAGTTTATGGAATTCTATTGCGGAATCTATTCCTGTATATTTAGTTTCAGGAATAGATTCAAGTGTTTTTGCAACAGTAGGTTCAAACCCGCTTGGGATCAAAATACTTGAAAAGCTGCAAACAAATAAAACCTGTAAGGAAAACCTTATCGGATATATCATAAAATTAAACTTCGAAAGAAGAGAGTATCATATCTTATCTATTCTAATTGTAACAAAATTTGGAAAATAGATCAAAAGCAAGGATCTTTTAAATGTGAATAGGCGACTTTATATAGGTTGTTTTTTGAACATTTTCCTTGAGTCTATTTTTCTAAGAGTTTGCAAAGGCAGATGGCTGTATTTTGAATTTTAGGATGAACTCTTCGTACGGAAGATAAAAAGGAACGTATCAAAAAGGAAAAAGAAAGAATAGAATTCTTTGATCTTGGGTTTATAATTTTTTATTGGTGGTAAAATGGAAAAGAAAATTTTAGGAATAGATCCTGGATTATCAGTTACAGGTTATAGTGTTTTATTACAGAAAAAGGCATCGATTTTTGCTGTGGAATATAATTTTAAAAAGTTTTCATCAAAAGATGATGTACAAACTCGTATAGGGCAGTTTTATGAATTTATTTTGTATAAAATTGATCAGCATGGCATCACACATCTTGCGATTGAAACGCCGTTTTTAGGAAAAAATGCTCAAACTTTTCTAAAACTTGGATATTTACGAGGAGTGATTTATGCAATTGCATTCCAAAGAAAATTACAAGTGTTTGAATTTTCGCCTACGCAAGTAAAACAATCTATTACGGGATATGGAGGCGCTTCAAAAGAGCAAGTTGCAAAAGTGCTTTCTATGCTTTTCCCAAATATGTATGCTCCTGCAAAAGCAGATGCAACTGATGCGCTTGCTATAGGTTTATGTGGAATCTGGTCTAAAGAAAAAACTTTATAAATTTTACTTTAAATGCCTTGCAGAAGGAGAAGCTACCGGTGTGCTGTTAGTTGGGAGAGGTGTATCCATTGTTAAGACTGTAGGCATCACAGTTGCGCTTGAGACTCTTATCATTCTTTGTAGTTCTGGCATAACGCTTAAAATTCTTGTACGCTCAGCTTCTCTAGTTGTAGAACTAGTATGTTGCCCCACAATGCTGCAACGATCATTATTATTGGTGAGCATGGTCATTATTGTACCAAGGCCTATGCCACTTAAAGTTCCACATGCATAAGCGCATGTAGGTTTTGCACAAGCTAAAGTTCCATATGCACCACCACCAAAACAGCTGGCTCCTAAACAGCATAAACATTCTGCTCCGCGAACTTTTTTCAAAGCTTCTTCATCTTCTTCTTCTTTGCATGCGCCAATGCAAGAGCGTTTGCGAATTACATCAGCAAGAAAAGTGCAAGCTCGTGAAGAATAAGAAGCGACTACTGGAGTTGCGCTTGTGGCTTCAGAAGCAGCGATTTTTGCAGAAAATACGCCCGTGAGCATCATTATTTTAAGCATAGATATATTCATAAATTTCGAAATTCCGATTTTTCATATTAAAATTTACAGATAGACTTATTCAAAGTATAACAAATCAATGTTTTTAATCTATGGTTTGATATAAAGGCCTAGTGATTCTTTTGCTTAAATTATATTGCGATGGTTTGATTCAAGGCTCTTTTGCAATTCTTTTTTCATAGTGAAAATTATTGACTTGATTTTGTAAATTTATGTACAGTATAAAAAAATTGTGAAAACCGTAGGAAATTTGAGGAGAGGCAATGAAAAATTTTCACTCAAGTTCTACATCAAAAAAAACATTAGATGGTGGTTGCAGAGAGGGTAATAAAATTTATAGTTTAGTAATGCCTTTTACTGAGACTGAGATTATCTTTTTTCAAAAAATGCTTCTTACTTATGGAATTCATTACGTTCAGGTAGATAATCTTACAAAAGGCAGAAAAGCCTTATTCACGCTTTTATCCTCTATTCATTTTTATCGCCGCAAAGCTTGTATTAGTAAAAACTTTGAAGTTATTGGTGAGCCAAATGTTTATAACTTATATAAAATCCTTGAGGACCTTTTAAAGAATGATAAATCTTATTCTTTAGAGCAATTATGGGCTGAAGGCCAACATTTTGATTTTTTATGGATAGAAAGATCAAAATCTGATACTCATAATTTTTTTAATCTTTGCAATCAGGCTATTCAGGTTTGTCGGGATAAAGAACTTTGCGTTATTGTTATAGAAGAAAAAGAAAGCTAGGAATTTTCTAAAAACCATAGAGTCTCATAATATATATTATGTTAAAACTTTGGTTCTATTTTCTTTTGCCGATTGGCAGGCCTCTGACACCCCTAATACTACAAAATTTTCTTATTATAATGCAACTATTTTCTATAATATTTCTTCTTCATCATCTTCTAAAAATTCTGTATAAGAACTACGCCATAAATGGGTATATAATCCTTTTTGAGTCAAAAGTTGAGCATGGGTTCCATCTTCAACAATAGTTCCCTGGTCAAATACTAATATTCGATCAAGATGCTCGGCCGTTGATAAGCGATGAGTAATAATAAGAACTGTTTTAGTATGAGCAAGATTATAAATAACCTTTTTAATTGATTGTTCAGATATTGGATCAAGCGCGGCTGTGGGCTCATCCAATATAATAATGGGAGCATTTTTAAGAAGCGCCCGTGCTATAATAAGGCGCTGACGCTGGCCACCAGATAAAGCAATTCCGCTTTCTCCAATCACTGTCTGATAACCGCTTGGTAAGCTTACAATAAAATCGTGAATTTCTGCCTGAACTGTTGCTTGAACCATTTGCTCATCTGTCGCATTTAAACTGCCGTATAAAATATTTTCTTTAATAGACCTTGTAAAAAGCATTGGGTCTTGAGGCACAAAAGCAATGCAACTTCTTAATACTTGCTCTGGCAATAATGAAATATCTTTATCTGCAATAGTAATGGTTCCTTGAGAAGCTTGTTCCAAGCGCATAATGAGTTTTACAAAAGTTGTTTTACCGCTCCCCGAAAGCCCAACCAATCCAACTAATTGTTTGAATGGGATGTGAACATTTAAACTACTAAATAAAGATTGAGTTACATGATAACCAAAAGAAACATTATAAAAATTAATATCAGGATTAGTAATAATTTCAGAGCTTGGAACTGTTCTGCTGAGCATAAATGTATCAATATCTTTTTTAAATATTTCTAAAGAACGCTTGCCTCTTCCCATATGATAAAGCATATCTTGAAAGTTCCAAAGTATTGAAAATATGCTGTAGTTCATATAATTAATAATACCTATTAAGAATGCAAATTCACCAGCAGTCATCATATGAGATTGAGATGAAAATAAACCAATGCCAAAAATTATACCAAAAACTATAAAACACATGCCTTGTAAAATCAGCCAACTAAAAGCTTGAGCTCTTCCAAACGCTTGATCATTGCGTAATGATTGTTGCAAATAATTTTCCAAACGAGAGTTTTCAAAATCATATCTTGAAAAAAGTTTTACGCTCAAAATATTGGCAATAGAATCGCCCATTTGTTTTATAAGTTCATGATTTGCATTTGCAAGTTTATAAGAAAGAAAATGCAAATATGTACATAATCTTTTGGCAAATAATAAAAACAGCAACGACCAAAGTAAAATGCTCAGTGCATACCAAGGATGCAAGAGATACGCACAAATAGATGAAAAAATTATTTCAAAAAAGAATGAGTATATTCTAGTTGAATTATGCAAAAGATTATCTGTTGAATTTTGCATAATAACAACGTGATTTGATAAGGATGCATTGCCTTCAGACCCATAAAAACTTTGCTTATGGAACCATATATTATTGAGTAATTTTTCAGCAACATCCTTTTTTATTAAAGGCAGAATTACACCTTGAATATAATCAGTAATAAGGGCAGTGATCATATAAATCAAACGTATAATTATAAATAAGGAAATAAAATATAATAAAGTAGAATGCAATGATAAATCGAGAACCCCGCATCCCATTACATCAATAATATTTTTTACTATATATGATTCAAGAGATGGATGAAGACTTATATAAGTTCTAAAAAACATTAAAAAGAAAAAATAAATTTTATAAGGCTTGGCAGCATCAACAAGAAATGTTACAAGATTTTTTGGTATATAAATATTCATGTTTTATTCCTTATCATTCTAAATCTGCTGTAGCACTAATTTCTGGAAGATCTATATACAATGATCCATCTATATCTATCATCCGATTTATATTTTCATCATTCATTATAAATCCTATAAATATTCGATTCTTTATAATTAAAGGTGCTAATAATTTTTGATTACATCCTTTAAAAAAAGAATTTATTTCTTTAATAACTTTTGTTTTTTTGCAATATCTCTTAAGCATTAAAATTTGACCATCTTGCACATCCACAAAATAAATAAACTCAGGATCTTGATAATTAGGAAGCAAAGGAGTAATAGATTCGTATAAGCGATCTCTTTCTTTACCAATAACATATGAAGAGGGAACTTTAAAATTAAAAAGGCTTTCTGTTTGCCATATCCCCGTTTCATTTTTATATATTTTACAACAGGCAAATTCAAGGTTCTGTCGGTCAATTGAACTTCTAATAGTAGAATAGTCTAAATAATAGCCCTCTATTTCTGAAAGCATATGCAAGTAAGAAATTGATTGCAAAGTAGTTAAAAGAACATCTTGTAGCTCAAGCGTAATATCTTCCGTATCAAAATCGCATAATGCCCATTTAATTTTTACAATTTTAAATTCACACCCTTTTTCTCGCGTTATACAAAACACTGAATTGTTCAACTTACAAGGGTATAAATAATCAATTTTTTGGCTCGCTGTACAGCGTTGCACCTCTCCTAAAGTATTACTAGAAAAAATATTATAAGAAGATCCTTCTTGAGCGCTAAAATAAAATGCATCATCGGATATCCAATTAATATCTGTAATTTTGCTAATTGGCTGATAAATAGCTATTGTTTTTGGAGATCTTTTATAAAAATTTTTTATTCGTAATCTACCTTCATCTATAAAGCTAAACCCCACTCCACTAGGAAGTAGTTTTACTCCTGCAGGAATAAATGTTGAAAGCAAACCTTTCACAGCTCGCTTTGTAATCGAATTCCAAATCCAGAGTTCAATTTCTTCTAAAGATTTTTGATATACTACTAATATCTCTTTAGCCTCATCATCTAAAGCTGCAACTGGATATACAAAACGTTCTGCTTGCATATAAAAATTTATACATAATAAAAAAAATAATATTCGTTTTATCCACATACTCTTAACTACCATGTTTTAAGTTATGAACCTGCTTGCTCCAAAAATCTTGTACTTTATATTGAGCTGAAATTGCTTTTTGTACACGATCTTTTGCAGAACCTACTAGAAAATCAAATAAATCACATTCTTCTTGATGCAAAATATCCACTAAAGGTTTTATTAAATCATCTGAAACATAAGAATTTTCTTGTAAAATTTTTGTCAATAATGAACTGCAATGGGTAATTATTGATTTTAAATCAGTAGGATCACCTTGATAAGAAACTTGAGGCACCTGATTTTTTATATTTTTAACTTTTTGAGCATATCCCATAAGATCTTGCTTAATTTCTAAGCCAACTTGTTTTCCATACCAAGCGCATCTTTCGAAGATTATAGTATGAATTGCTCGAATAAGATGATTAAATTTTTTAGTAAATAAAGCAGGATCTAATTTTGTTTTTATTTCCTTTAATATATGTAAAGTAAGTAAAGAGGTTCTCATATCAATCACCCCAAGCAAAACTTTTCCCCAATCTTGGCTCTTACCAAGTTTTGCAGAAGAACTATATATTGCTTTAAGTAATTGTTCTTTAGAAAATATCGATTTAAATTCCCCAAGTACTAAAGCCATAAACCCCGTTACAATCGGAGCTGATATAGAAGTTCCTGCCATAAACATATAAATAGAATCTTTATTTTGATTTGGTAATAAGCCAGGACCAAATATATTAAACCCAGGAGCTGCAAACTTAGGTCCAATCCCACGTTCAGTTTGGGTAAAATTAGTAACATGAAATCCTTGAACTGGATCATATGAAAAAGATCCAACGTCAAAAGCAACTGATTCAAAACGCGCCGGGTAAGCTTCCGTGGAAATTTCTTCACCATCATTTCCAGAAGCAGCCACCACATAATCATGAGCATTAACTAGCATTTTTAAATGACGACATTCTTCAGAATTTTCATCTATATCATTGCTTATTTTCAAACTCATACTTACAATGTCAGTATTTAAAAGCAAAGACCTTTGTAATGCTGCATTCAACGTAGATTTATTACTTTCTCCTTCATCATCAAAAGCTTTAATCATTAAGACTTTTGCTTGCGGAGCAATTCCAGTTAGCCCCTTGCCTTCTATTTGCTGAGCACCAATAAGACCATAAGTAAATGTGCCATGACCTGCTATTACCGTACTTGTATTAGCAGTAATTTTAGGAGTTGGCAAAGTTTCAAGAAGTGCTGATTGATTATAAGTTCCATCTAAATTCACTAAATGAAATGAAGAGCCATCTTTATTCTTGCCCTCTGTAAAATTATGATGCAAGAAATTCTCAAAAACCCTCTCTGCATGAGAATTCAACTGTCCATTAGAATCTTTATATCCTTCCCTGGCATGATCTTTAAAATAACCTTTTAAATCCTTAGTTTCATTTTTCTCTAAATAATTCTGAATCCATTCCGGAGTTTTATACATTAATTCTTTATAGTTACATTGATACGGATTTAAAAGACGTCCAAAAGAACTTACAAACTGAGCAATAGGATCAAGCCCATTAAAGCCCACAATATTATAACCATAATGTTTAAATACATTTGGCATAGTTATATTAAGATTTTTTTTATACGCTTGCTCAAGCCCTTTAATCTTAAAGGATGCAACCCCAGTATCTATAATGGTAACAGTTATACCCTTGCCTTGCTGTGGAGCAAGCTCCCATAATGAAAAATTCCAAGAAAGTGGCGCTGCATAAGAAGAAACTAAAGTAGCAAGCGTACTAGCATCTTTATATAAGCCTATATAAGGGTGCTGCCAATGCCAAAAGAACAAATCTTTCATAGGCTTTACAATTTGATACTCTTTTCTTATTTCGGGAGATACTTGTGATACACTAAAATCCACATCAGTCATATTCTTATATTTTTCAAGTGCATGCAAATCAAAAGCCTGACCTTGAAACCCTGTAACTGGGCCAGCCAATTGAACTCTTTGATCTTTTGAAAAATGTACAGGAAGACTATTTTTCTTAAACAAAGGATTCGCTATTTTAATAAATTGTTCATAACTGATAGTATCAGGGATATATACGGTAAAATGCCCTAAATCATAGTCAAAATGAGTAATAAAAACCTCATTTTTTCTATGATTATATAAGCCACTAAGAGTCCAATTTGAAGAAATAAAACCCTTATCAACCAATGCCTGGTTAATTTCTTGTATAACATAAAAAGCTTTATAATTTAATAATTGATGGCCATGTTCATCATCAGGAATATTTTTGAAAAATAAGACAACGTGCTGATTTTCATAGTGATTTCTAGAACGTCTCATTGGATGCTTTATAGCATAAGCTATACAAGCAAACATTATAAGCGCAAAAACTATCTTTAAGAAATGTTTTTCCATAGCTCTCCTTACAACCCACCTTATGATTCTTATCATAAAGAACAGGAAGAGCTATTGCAATAAAAAACCATCGCATTGATAAGAAATTATCAATGCGATGGAAAAAAGGAGAGTAGTAATGAAGCCTAAATAAGGATAAGTTCTGACAATTGAAATTTAATACAGCTTTCTTTTCATCTTTACTTATCTAATATAAAATTTTATATGTTTTTTGAACTATGTCAAGCAAACAATAAAGATTTTTATAAAATTTTATGGTAGTCAATTTTTCAGAGTTCAATCACCTGAACACTGGTGCTCTGGATATGTTTAATAAGTATAGCAGGATGCTGCGGTATAGTAAATATTAATTGGATAAAAAGACCCTCAAGAAGCCTTATGATTCTTTCTAGTTTTACCTCATCAAAATCAGAAATTACATCATCTAAGACAAAAACTGGAGCTATCTGCTTTTTAAGTAAATTTTCAATTAGTGCAATTTTTAATAGCAGTGCTAAAAGCCGCTGTTGGCCGCGAGAAGCAAATACCTTAGCGCTTTTTCCTTGAAACTGAATAGATATCTCATCTAAATGGGCCCCAAATAAAGATCTTTGTAAAATATATTCTTTAGCTCTCAGCTGCGATATGCAGTTTTCTATAAAATCTTTTCCTTCAAGCCCTGCTCCCCATTTAAGAGAATAAGTAAAAACTGCTCTTGTATCAGCATCAAATATAGTTTGTAAAAGCTTATTTATACTAGGCTGCAATTCTAAAATAAAAGACTGACGAGTCTGCTGAATTTGAATGCACATATCATATAATTTCTCAGTCCACAACACATACATATCTTTATGATATGGTTGACCTAATAAAGCATTGCGTTGTTCTAGCACATTTTGATAGCGCTTAAGAAGAGAAAGATATGAGGGCTTGGCAAGTAATATCGCTTCATCAATAAAATCTCTTCGGTATCCTGGCCCACCACGAATGATTTCAATATCATCTTGCGTTGCAGTGATTACCTGGCAATAAGAAAAAAGCTCTTTATAAGAACTCAACGCTTTTTGATCTATTTTCACTTTCTTTTTATTATGCGCATACGCAATTTGCACAGTATGATCTTGTAAAATCTCATGCTGATTTTGCACAATATCACCTTTAAGCAAAAATTGATCATCAATATCTGCATGCACTAATTCATGTAAAGAGCGCGTTTTAAAAGATCGCACATAGCAAAGATAATGAATAGCTTCTACTAAAGAAGTTTTTCCAGCACCATTTTCCCCATAAATAATAGTAATATCATTATTAAGATCAAATGAAGCTTGCTTGAAACATCGAAAATTTTGCAATTCTATTGTTTTTATTCGCACAACATCACTTTAAAAACAAGATATTTATACATTTGCAGAAGAAACTGGCATCACCAAATAAACCATCTCATACATGTTTTGATTGTTTGCTTCAAAAATAATAGGACGGTTATTATTTTTTAGATAAAATTGCACATCATCTTGTTGAAATGATTGCAATCCATTTAAAAGATAAGGAGAATAAAAACGCATTTCTAATGGTTCTGAATCAAAATCATGTAATAATAATGTTTCTTCAAGTTTTCCAATATCACTATTTTTTAAAGAAACTTTTACATTATTTCCTGCAAATTTAAATGTTGTTGCTAAGAATTGTCCAGAAAGCAAACAGCTTGATCTGCGCAATGTTTTGATAAAATCATTTTTTGGAACACGTGCAGGAATAAATGTTTCTTTGTTTAAAATCATATGATAAGCAGGAAATTCATCTGCAAGTAATTTGGTAAAAAAATTAAATGATTCACCAGAAAACACAAGTTGATTTCCACAAACACCTAAAAACACTGTGTTGCCTTCAGTATTTTCTAAGATTTTTTTAATCTCAAAAATACCTCTCCGTGGGACAAGCCAACGCTTATCTTGATTGAGTGTGTAGCGATTTGTTTTTACTTGAGCAAGACAATGTCCATCTGTTGTTGTCATTTTCAATTCTTGCGCAGAGATCTCAATAAATAATCCATTTAAAGCGGGACTCGAATTATTTTGAGGAATTAAAAATGAAACTTTACTAAACAATTCAAGCAAAAATTTTGCATCAATTTGCATCAAATTTTCAATACGTTCTGGTAATGGAGGAAACTCATCTGCAGATTTAATATTAAGTGCCACATGCACTTTTCCGCATTTAATAAGCAATTGATTATCTTCAAGTGCACATTCAATATCACCATCAAGTTCTTTGACAATATCAAATACTTTTTTTCCCGGTACTAAAACTTGCAGGTGTTCAATTGTACTCTCTTTGAGCGGACAACTAAATTGTAAACTAATCTCTAAATCAGTAGCTTTTATAACTAATTCATGAGTGTTGATCTGAAACAAGATATAAGAAGTACTTGAAATTGCAGTTTTTTTAGAAACGATTGGTTGGGTAAAAGATAAAATCGAAGATAAAAATTTTTGTTCCACGACAAACGTATTCATAAATTTCCTTTATTGCAAAAACAGTAGACTGATTATAAATTTTTTCCAACGTTGTGTAAAATAGTTTTAAGCTCGTGGGTGCTTTTGATCATATAATTTGCGCAAATGGCTAATATCTACATGCGTATATATTTGCACCGTTTGCAGCTGCTCATGCCCAAGAACCAATTGAAGCAATCTTAAATTTGCACCTTTTTTAAGCAAATGTGTTGCAACAGAATGGCGCAAAACATGTGGGCTCACATGATGATCAATTTGTGCTTGTTGCACAATTTTTTTAAGCAACGTCCAAAAAGCTTGCCGCGTCATTGAGCGCACTTTCCCGCCGTATACCACAGGAAATAAAAAATCGGTACCACTATATCCTGAGCTTAATCGTGGGTGTATATTTTCAATATACAATCTTACAATTTGTAAGACTGATAAAGGCAATGGCACAAGCCGCTCTTTATTTCCTTTGCCACAAATTCTAATCAATCCCGTATCAAATTGTATGCGAGAAATCGTAAGTTCAATAAGTTCAGTAACCCTGATGCCGCAAACATACATTAAACATAACATAATTTTATTACGCTGACCCGAAAGAGTTGTATCTTTTGCTGCAGTTTCTAATAATTTTTCAATTTCTTCTTCAGGTAAAAATTTTGGCAATTTTTTACCAAGTTTTGGAAATGAAATGCCTTGACAAAAATCATGACATTTCTGACGCGGAACACCCCATTTAATAAAAGTTTTTAATGCTGATAATTTACGCGAAACACTAATAGCGCTTACCTTCATTTTTTTTCGTAAAAATTCTAAATATTTTTTTACATGTTCTTGCGAAACATGTTGGATAGAGACTTGTTGCTCTTGTCTTAGAAAATCAAAAAATTGATCTATATCATGTAAATAAGAAATTGCAGTATTATGAGCAACAAACTTTTCAGCTAATAAATAATGCTCAAACTCTTGTCTTAACAAAACGAACATCTAAAATCCTTTTTTATAGTTCATATTGTTATACCAGATTTTTATAAAAGGCATACCTAAACATACTCCACATTTGTAAAAAAATATTTTATAAGTAAACTTTTTTACTGCATAAACTATAAAACATAGGAATGTAAAATGAAATTTAAAAAAATAATATATGCATTTTTATATCTTTTAATTTTACATTCAACAGCATTCTGTTCTGATGCTTTATCTACAAGCATAACAATATTAGCTTGTGTTATTAAAACTACAGGAGATTGTTTTTGTGCTCCAGGAAAAGCTTTATATGAACGCAGACTGCCCTCTGGACTTTCTTTTGATCAAAAGGATTTGGCAATGAAAAAATTTGAACAAGCTCAATGCGAGCGTTGCTTAACTTTTGGATGCACAGCCTGTTTGCTTACTTGTGCTGGATGTTGTTGTATACGCTCTGGACTGCCTTTAGCTGCAGAAATCACTTATAAAGGCGCTTATGTTTATACTACTGCTGCAATAATTACTCCTCAAATTCCCACACGTTCTTTAACGTCTTCTTGTAGAGGAAGTGCAAAAAAAAATTAACCTCATTTATCACCACCACTAGAAAAAACACCACCTTCTGGCAAAGAACTTCCTGCATCACCATGAGCCCTTAGAGAATCTGCAGTAAATCTACCTGATGAAGATGAAGAACTGGCAGGAGAAATTCCCATGAAAAGTTGCTCTGGAGCAGCTATCACTCGACTTTTCAAAGTAGTAATTTCTTCCACAAGAAGATGATGAGCTGCTACCCGTTCACTTCTTAATTCTGTAAACTCTTTTACAAGACCTGCATGAGCAGCCACCCGATCTCGCGTATGTGTATCCATACGCCCTTTTAATCGTTCTACTCTTATTCTTAATACCGCTGCTTCTTTATCTGCATCAGATGGATGCATCGCCCGGGCACCAGCTTCAATTTTCATTGCAGCAAGAACTCCACACCCAACTGTTAAGGGTGGGGCAAGTGGACAACAAAAATAACTTGCACCAGCTGCAAGTGCATAAAAAATGCCCCATGAACAATTTTCTTTTAATCGCCTCTTCTGTTTTTTATCAAAGATAATAAAAGCCGAACTAATTTCCTCTGGAGTAAAACGATCTGCGGAATGAGAGTGGTTTAGATAATCTTCTAATCTTTCTCTTCCTTGAGTGCAATAACAACATGCAATATCTTGAATGTAATTACAACATCCCATGCTTCCAACTTCACTGCTACTAACACTAGATCCAGACATTGCACGGTAAGGGCGTACGCCTGGACTTCCATCACCCCCTACTATTGCAATCGCATATATCATACTTATAAAAAAAAAATTCAAGCAATGTTTCATATAATTCCCTTGTTTTCAAGTATTTTATATGCAAAAATTTAATCTATTTTCTTCACCCCAACAGGCTGACCCATTAATGCACAAGCATTGCGCATGTCTTGAGGCGTTGGCGCTGTAACCACCTCTCGTGCTAGCACAGTGCTAGAAGTCATCGTTACTAAAGAAGGGACTACCTGTGCGCAAACACACGGCATAGTTGATGGGATCGTTGCAGCTAATACACATACAGCCAACCAGGCTCCAGCTTGAAATTCAAGTGCTTTATCACAAAGAACTATACGATCTTTTTGCGCATGCTCAAAATCTGAGATTGCATATGAAATTTGTCTATCAGTATATCCCCAATCTTTCAATGATCGCCGAAAACACCACATTCCTAAGCCAGTTAAAGGCTTTTGAGCAGTATCATAATCTGCCGCATTAAAAAAAGATGGTAACATGCAAAAACATGTTACCATCGCTAGTTTTTTTATAATAATTTTCATAATGTTCATCCTACCTCTTTGCAATAGGATTTAAGATTTATTTCACCATTCTTAGGCATTATTTCTATGCCAGCCTTATTGTGCAATAAAGTTTATTTTTTTTCAATACTTTTATCTTTTTTGTAACTTTTTACTTTTCACCCTGCTTTATTATGATCTTTTTCAGAAGTATATATAAGCATAGGAGGTACAAAAACAGACGCAGCTAAACCACCGCTCGCTAAAATAGGCACAGCCAAATAAGGAAATGCTATCGCACCTGCAACAGTTACAGCGGTTGTTAAAGTTACAGCCCTACGCACATCTCTGCGCTGCAAAGAACCTATAGGAATAGCAAAAATATTAAATTCACAAGGATCTGCATCAAAAGGAATATGCTGCCCTATTACGCGTCCCGTATCTTCATTCCACCAAGAATGCAGCGCACGAGTTACACGATCACATACATTTTGCGGGCGCTCTGCTGAAAATAAAGAATGCGTGAAACAAAAAATAAATATAAAAAATAATTTTTTCATTTTTAGCCTTCAATTTAATATGATTTACCTATGATCACATCCCCTTGACTTGGCATTGAACAAGCAAAACATTCTTTAAAGTCTTGGCTATCAATAATGCAGCGAATTGAACCTTGAAAATCTTTTAACAATGTTTCACATTGCCCACTTTGACACCAACCAGCTTGATAAATTCCAGCTTTATCTTGTAATAAATTTCCAAATTTATCTAATTTTTCTATTTTATTCCATTGCTGGGCATAACGCTCTTGTGCACGTACAAATAGATCATGATGCACGCATTGTAAAGCATCTTGTACCAAGGTTACTAAAGAATCAAAAGCAAAAGCTTGTTTTTTATCGCGAGTACGCAAACTTGCAGTTGCAACATTTTGTTCAATATCTCGAGGCCCAAGCTCTAAACGCAAAGGCACACCTTTGAGTTCCCAATGATAATATTTTGCACCAGGAGTATCTTCTTTTTGATCAACAAAAACTCTTACCCCAGCTTGTTTTAAAATATTTTCAAGTTCAAAAGCTTTTTTCAATACTAAAGCTTTTTGATCTTCGTTTTTAAAAATAGGCACTATAACAACTTGAATCGGAGCAATTTGAGGGGGTAAAATTAATCCTTTTTGATCCCCATGGCATGCAATAATAGCACCAATTAATCGAGTTGTGCAACCACACCAGCTTGTAAGATGAGGATATTCCATAACTCCATCTTTATTTTGAAATCTCATTTCAAAACTTTTTGCAAAATTCTGAGAAAGAAGATGAGAGGTTCCCATTTGTAAAGCTTTACCATCAAGCATAAAACCTTCAAAAGTATAAGTGGCCTCTGCTCCTGCAAATTGTTCTGATTTTGTTTTACGGCCTGTAATTACAGGAATTGCTAAAACGTTTTGCGCAAAATTTACAAATTCTGCAAGCATCATCAAAACTTCTTGCTCTGCTTCTTGCAATGTTTCATGTGCAGTATGACCTTCTTGCCAATAAAATTCTGTAGTTCTTAAAAATGGACGCGGTCTTTTTTCCCAACGCATCACATTTCCCCACTGGTTTATTTTCAAAGGCAAATCTCTGTAAGATTTTATCCATTGCGCAAACATATAATGAATCATAGTTTCTGAAGTTGGACGAACTACTAAAGGCTCTTCTAATTCTTTGCCGCCACCATGCGTTACAATAGCAAGCTCTGGAGCAAATCCTTCTATATGTTTTGCTTCTTTTGCAATAAACGATTGCGGAATTAATAAAGGAAATAAGGCATTTTGATGGCCAGTTGCTTTGATACGAGCATCAAGCATCGATTGAATATTTTCCCAGATTGCAGTGGCATAAGGTTTAATAACAATGCATCCACGCACAGGAGCATGATCAGCTAGATCAGCTTGTTGGACTATTTCTTGATACCATTCTGCAAAATTTGTTTTTATATCTGGTAATTTACTCATTTGATTCTTTCTTCCATAATTTCATATATGAGACGTGCAATAAAAATATTTTTTAGCATACTGTAATCGCAGAAAATAGGAAAGGCTAAAGATTTTTACTATATTTTCTAGAAAATCTGCGTACTCTTTTACTAGAATTTTCATACATATAGTAAAAATTCTAAGGAATTCTATGAATAAAAATTTATTTTTTCTACTTTTACTCTCACCAGCTTTTATTTTTACTGCAGAAAGCGGGGTGCCAAAAGATGCATTACCAGCAGCCTTTCATATATATTCACCAAATCTACATCCTTCTATTCAAGGGTATTATGCAGAATTAAGCCACATCTTTCCTGATAATCCTCGTGTTATTGCTTTAGCGCATCAATACGCAGAAGCAAAAAGCTTTAAACTTGCAGTAGCAGCTGGATGCGGAACAGTAGGAATTGGCTGCATACTTGCCAGTGTTGTTATTCCTGGAATAACCCCTTTAAGCGCCTTCCTCAAACCGGGCTGTTGCGTGGGTGGCGTTTGCGCTCTAAAGGCAAGCATGGAGTATCATCAAGCTGCAGTAGCACTTCCAACCCCTGTTGCATTAGCCTCAGCAAAAGCAACGCTTTTAACAGGAGCTAAAAAGGATAACTAATGAATAAAAATTTATTTTTTCTACTTTTACTCTCGCCAGCTTTTATTTTTACTGCAGAAAGCGGAATGCCAAAAGATATACTACCTTCGGATAGAGCATCAAAAAGTGCGTTATCTGCAGAATTTTTAGCCCCTTATTCACCCCATTTACATTGTTCTATTACAGCATTTTATTTAGATCTAAAACGTTTTCTTCCAACTGCCCATGATGCCCAAATTGAAGCGTTAGTACATAAGTTTGCGACGGCTAAAAACCACGATCTTATCGGTGCTGCTGCATGTGCAACAGCAGGAACTGCGTGTCTTGCTGCCAGTGCCACTATTCCTGATATAAATCCTGTAGCTTTTACCGCACAAATATGCTGCTGCACTTGTGGTATTACAACTCTAGGCGTAAGTATGATTTCCCATCGAAAAGCAACATCACCCGCAACTCAAGCTGAATTAGCAGATGCACGAGCAACTCTTTCTCTTTTAACAGGAGCTAAAAAGGATCGCTAATGAATGATAAAGAAACTACTTTACAAGAGCTCAAGGATATAATTCAAAAATTTATTAATGAACGTGATTGGAAGCAATTTCATTCCCCTAAAAATGTAAGTGCCAATCTTTCTATTGAAGCATCAGAACTTTTAGAACATTTTGTATGGAGTGATAGCAAAGAATCCTTCCAAGATGTAGAAAAACATCGAGAAGATATAGAAGATGAAGCGGCAGATATTCTCTATAATATTTTGGAATTCGCCAATGTTTGCAACATTGATATTGCAAAGGCTCTAGAACGAAAAATGGAAAAAAATAGAAAAAAATACCCAATAGAAAAAAGTAAAGGCAAAAAATTAAAATATACGGAATTATAAGTTATATTTTCACCCATTTTTATAAGAATTTAAAGGATTTTCATGAAATTACATACTTTATTATTTATTGTTAGTTTCTCTACCTATATACAAGCGGCAGAAGGATTACCAGCAGCGCTTCCAACTCTATCAACAACTTTACAAAATCAATTTTCTCCCTTTCTTCATCCTGGACTAGCAAAATTTCAAGCAGATGTGCTTACTGCTGCTGGAGGTGCGCATATTTCTCCTGATGCTTTGCATAGAGAAGTTGAAAGATATGGAAAATTAAAAACAGCGCAATTACAATATGGTGAATGCGGTATGACCGTAGGAACAATAATGACTGGAATGTGCCTGCCAAAACTAGGAGTGCCTTTAATAGTTTTTGGAGCTGCTTGTGCCGCAGATGCCACAACTGATGCGATTTCGAAAAAAATATGTCCTAGCTGCCGAGCTCAAGATATTAGAATTGCTGCTATGGCTGTAACTGGTTGGCCTACTATTGGAAGAGCAAAAACAGAATAAGATAAAATCTTTAATTCTGAAATAAAAATACTGTATGATAGATTGAGGGAGGGTCTATCATGAAAGTATGTTTCACATATCTTTTATTTAGTTTCAGTATATTTATGCAAGCGAGCGATAAAGAAATTTTACCAGTAGCTCCAAAACTTCCAAGTGCCTTATTAGCACGATATCATCCCGAATTGCATCCTAGCCTCATAAAATTTCATGCTAATCTTTATGCTGCTGCTACAGCAAAAGGGATTTTATTTTCTCCAGATTCTATACATGCAACAGTAGAATTATTTAGTCAAAAAAAAGCAGCTGATTTTAAATATGGTGATGATTGCGCAAGATCTGGATTAGCATTAGCTGAAGCTGGCAATCCTATGGCATGGTGTTTCATAGCATATGGAGCATGGTGTCAAGCAAGTGCAACTCATAGTACTTACTCTTCTTCGCAAATACAAAAAGCTATAGCAAAACTTTCAACAACCCCTACAAAACCATAATACAACTTCGCGTCTTAGTTTTTAACTGATGATTTTTTCTTGAAAAAACCATCTTCTTCTTTGCATACTCTCCTTTAGAGGAGAAAGAAAACGCATGAAGTTTTTATTAAGTAGTATCATATTTTTTTATATAGGCCACATTATATGCATGGAAGAAATGCCTACAGCATCTTCAAAACGCTCAATACCTCCCTTCATACTTCCTGACCATACCATACCTGTTATCACTGATACAGTGCGTAGCATAACTCATGATGCAGCACATAGCCTAACAGGCGCTGGAAAAGATATTACTTCCGCAGAGCTTTCAGCAGGAGCTGCTATACTAGCTAAAAAAATAACACTTCAAAGAAAAATCGGGATAGGAATACAAACTGCTGGAGCCTTAGGTACTTTTGCAGGGTTCACAACACAAATAGGCAAAATTTTTCCTTACATTAAAATAGCAGGCCCTTGCATCTGTTTAATTGGCACAGCAATATGTTGCGATACAATGTATAATTGCTGCTGCAAAGAACACAAAAGAAAAATGGGAGAAGCTGCAATTCTTAAACGAAGAATTATGATTGCAAAAACTCGTGAGCCCAGAACTTTACGCTTCTTAAATCAAACGCCTCCAACACGAGCTAGTGCAGGCACAGCAGAGATTAAAAAGAAAATAAAAGATGAGTAATCTTAACTTTTATACATTTGATGCAATTCTTCATGATAAAAGATTATAATCCCAAAACTTACAATTCCAAGGCATATAAAAAAATGTGCTGGAATTGCGGTTCCAAAAATAATCCATTCAAAAAATGCAGCAAATAAAGGCGTAATAAATCCTGCGAATGATAAAAATGTTGCTGAATAAGTACGCAATAAATAGCCATAAAGATTATAAAATATAATGTTCGCAATTAAAATCATTAATAAAAGCATACCTAAAAATGTTGGCACGCTTTGATAATCAAGCATCCCTTGCGGTTCATAATAATAAGAAAGCGCTATAGATCCAACGCCACCTAAAAGCATAGTAATTCCATTCACATATAAAGGTGAATAGCCGCGATGTTTTACTAAAATGCGTATTAAAATCCATCCAAGCGAAGATGTCATCACTGAAATGATCATCATGAAATTTACTAAAGAAAATTGAAAATCATAAGCACCTGGCATTTGCACAAAATACATAATTCCAGAAAGACCTATTGCAAAACCAATCCATTTTTTAAACGTTATAACTTCATGAAAGATAATATAAGAAAATAATGCAGTAAAAAAAGGAGTTAAATTATAAAACAGACAAGATTGCGAAGGACTCAAATATTGCAAAGCCCAAAATTCTGTAGCATAAGGAATTAAAATATGAATAATGGATGCTAGCCAGAAAAACCCAACATCTTGTTTTTTTATCGTGATTTTACCGCCTTTAATGAGAGAAACAACAAGAAGTATTATCCCTGCCAAGATCATTCTTATGGCAATCAAGAATAAAGGAGTTGTAAATTGTAAAAGCATTTTTCCAATGCTAAACGTAGAAGCCAGTAAAGCGTATAAAGCTATTACTAAAAACATAAATGAATATCCTTTTTATTTTTTATGTTGTCGGACAACATAACCTTGCTTAAATTCTTCTTGATAAAAAACTGCAAGACCTACAAATACTAATGCGGATGCTATAATAAAAATTGAAGTAACTTTTTCATGTAAGAAGAAATACCCTAATATGGCAGCCCATAAAGGTGCCATGAAACTTGCAAATAGTATAAAGGTTGCTGTGTACCTGCGTAATAAAAATGCACATAAATTAAAACAAACTACGTTGAGTATAAAACTAGTAAAAAATGCCAAAACTGCAAAGCGCATATAATTTTCAGGTAAAACATAAGGAGTAGTTTCTACAAACCCGGCATGAATAAAGGAAAAAATTCCACCAAGCATCATGCTAACTCCATTAAAAAGATACGGTGAAATCACCTCTTCTTTTGCCATAACACGCATAAGCACAAAACCAAATGCTGTGCAAAATGAAGCAAGCACTAAAGCAAGTTCAGCGCCAGAAATAAATCCAATTTTAAAGGTGGTATCAGCAATTTCAGGAGCTTTTATAAGAAGCGGAATCAATCCTGCACAAGCTATAAAAAAACCTATGAATTTTTTTATAGTCATGTGCTCTTTTAATACTAAATAAGAAATTCCTGCAGAAAAAAATGGCGTTAAATTATAAATAAAAGCAGCTTTTCCAGCAGATAAATATTGTAGCCCCCAAAATTCATAAGCATTAGGAATATAAATATTAATAATACTTAAAATAAAAACCTGTTTCCAAATATATAAAGGTAACTTAAAAATCTGCGAAAGGCTTTTTCTTTCAACAACAAAAAAAATCCCTAAAGAAAGTATCCCACCCATAAACATTCTGACTGCCGTCAAAAAAAATGGAGGAGAAACTTCAAGCGCGTATTTTCCTATGACAAAAACTGTGCCATATAAAAACGTAAGAAGAAAAACTAAAACCATGCCATTACTACCTTTTATTTATGCAATATATCCTTGCTTGAGTTCTTCTTTATAGAACACATACAAGCCCATGAACACAATAACATAAGCTATTAAAAATTCATAGGTAATAGGGCGTCCAAAAATATAATAATTCAGAATTGCAGTCATAATCGGCATTGAACATGATGCTGTAAAAGTCATAAACGTAACGCGATATTTTGTTAAATTATAAGCCTTTAACTGGAGGACTATAATGAAATCTGCTATTAATAGAACAAACCAAACTAAGAATGGATAAAATTTATCCGGATAAATATAAGGAGTTTGTGAAAAAACTTGCACTAATGGCAAGCAAATTACAGTACCCATAAGCATGCTTAAACTATTAAATAATAAAGCATCTATATTGCGATATTTTTTTAAATATCGAATTAAAATGAAACCTAAAGAATTGCATATTGTACTACCCAAAATTGCTATCTCAGGCCATGAAAGCCAAGAAATTCCAGTAGTTAATGCTCCTTGTTGAACCGCAGCAGGATCATTAACTAATAAATATAAAAAGCCTACAAAACCAATGCCAAGGCCAATAATTTTATTACGCGTAAACTCTTCTTGAAATACTAAATAAGAAAAAAATGCTGAAATAAAAGGATTTAAATTATTAATAAAAGCAGCTTTAGAAACACTAATATATTGGATACTCCAGAAATTTAATACGCTTTTGCCAACCATATTAGTGATGGCCAAAAGGAATATAAAAAATAAATCTGCATAAGAAAGTTTAAACCAAGTTTTCTTCAAGAAAAAATAAAGCGCTAAAGTTATAACACCTGATACAGACATTCTTAAAGCTACTAAGAAAAAAGGATCTGCAGTTCCCAGTGCTTTTTTAGTAATAATATAAACAAGAGATGAAAGAAGATGATTAAGTGCTACAGCTATCATACATGTTACTCAAGATTCATGATGTCATCAATAATTTTTATTTGCTCTATTTTTACTGCTTTTCCTGTGGCAACTTCAACTTCAATCCAAATACCAGAAAGAATAAATGGTGCACGTTTATCTACAGCAAAACGACTGGGCATTTGAGTTAAAAAATTAGGTAAAACTGTTTCAGCTTTCATTCCAATCATAGAATTATAAGCGCCAGACATTCCTAAATCTGTAATGTATGCCGTTCCAAAAGGAAAAATACGAGCATCTGCAGTTGGCACATGAGTATGAGTGCCCACCACACAGCTTACTTTTCCATCTAGATATAAGCCCATTCCAAGTTTTTCTGAAGTAACTTCCGCATGAAAATCTACTACGATAATTGGCGTTTTATATTTAGCAAAAGAAAGCATGGTATCCATGGATTTAAATGGACAATCAAGCTGCTCTTTCATAAACACACGTCCTTGCACATTTATAACTGCAACTTGCACACCAGAAGCTGTTTTAAAAACAGTAATCCCTTTACCAGGGCACCCAGCAGGAAAATTTGCTGGTCTTAAAACATCTTCATGGCCTTCTTCAAGATAAGGAATAATATCTTTGTTATGCCAGATATGATTTCCAGTGGTGATAACATGAGCGCCATGTTTCTTGAGAAACTCTACTATTTTAGGAGAAATTCCTCTTCCATTTGAAGAGGAATTTTCACCATTTACAATTACCATATCAATAGAATGTTGCAAAATTAGTTGCGGGCAATGCTTAGCAAACATAGCTAAGCCAGGCTCACCCATTAAATCTCCAAGCATCATAATGCGAACATGTGTTTTCATAATCTACCTTGCATATTCTATAGCGCGTTTTTCTCTAATCACATTCACTTTAATCTGACCTGGGAAATTCATTTCGGCTTCTATTTTTTTTGCAATTTCACGAGCAAGTAAAATAGCTTGATCATCACTTAATTGATCTTCTTCAATAATAATTCTAATTTCACGACCAGCCTGCAATGCATAAGCTTTCTTAACGCCTGCAAATGAGTTTGCTATTTCTTCAAGCTTTTCAAGCTTTTTAACATATGCAGCAAAAGTTTCACGGCGAGCCCCAGGCCTTGAAGCAGAAATGGTATCTGCAATCACCACAATAGGAGCATAAATACTTTTAAAAATAATTTCTTCATGATGGGCGCCAATTGCATTAACAACTTCATCTTTTTCACCACAGCGTTTTGCGATGTCTGCTCCAATTAAAGCATGAGGACCTTCAACTTCTGCTGTTACAGCTTTTCCAATATCATGCAAAAGACCAGCTCGAAGCGCTATATCACCATTAAGCCCTAATTCTTCAGCAATTAAGCGCGCAAACAATCCAACTTCTTTGCTATGTTGCAATACGTTTTGAGAGAAAGAGGTGCGAAAATATAATTTACCAAGCAAAGTAACAATCTCAGGATGAACCCCTTGTAAGTTAAATTCTAAGATAGTGTTTTTACCAAATTCTTGAATAAGCTCATCAACTTCTTTTTCATACTTACCAACCATCTCTTCAATTCGAGTTGGATTTATACGGCCGTCATTTACTAAAGCTTCTAAAGATCTGCGAGCAATCTCACGACGAATTGGATTAAATCCTGAAATAGTAATCATTTCTGGCGTATCGCCAATAACAAACTCCATTCCTGTAGCCATTTCCAAAGCTTTAATATTTCTTCCTTCTTTACCAATAACGCGGCCTTTCATATCCTCGCTTGGCAATTGCACCACAGCAGAAGTTGCTGCAGGCACATAATCAGAAGTATAACGCTGCATAGCAGTTACTACGATATCTGCAGAACGTTCTTTTGCTTTATCTTTTGTATCTTGTTCTACTTTTTGAATCCATTTTTCAGCAGTATGATGTACTTCAGCTTCAAGTAATTGATATAAAGATTCTTTAGCTTCTTCTTTACTCATATTGCTTATTCGTTCAAGCTTTGCAATAAGATCTTCGTATATATTTCTTATTTTAAGCTCATTTGCACGAAGCGAATCATTTATTTTTAATAATTCACGTTCTTTTTCTTGGAGCTCATGGCGCAAATCATCTAAACGCTGTTCTTTTTTGCCTAAAGATTCATATTTTTGATTAAGCTTCTCTTGAAGCTTATCAGTTTCAATCTTTTCTCTTCTGAGTTCTATTTCAAAATCTTTACGTTTTTTATGAAGCTCATCTTTAATACGAATAAAAGATTCTTTACGTTCGTTTTCTATATCTCTTTTTACATTGTGCCATTTTTCTTTGGCCTGATTTAAAAGAAGCTGAGCATGAGCAAAACGGCGTTGCGCTATAAACGCAACGATTATCCCAATTGCTAAAAACGCCGCTTCAAATGCATATATCATCCACATATATATTAATGTCCTAATCTCTTCTATAATCCTAAATTAAATAATATCATTATTATTAATAAAAAACTGCAATAGACCATAAGTATACAAGATACTTGATAGTCTATTGCAGTAAATTGTTATACAAATTTTTTATAATTTAATATTTGAGGTCAAGCACATCCATAATTTTGCTTGAAAGCTTTTTCTCTTCTTCCATGACATGTTCAAGATAAATTTTACCAGAAGCAAGCTTTAAAGCGGCTAATACTGCAACTTTTTGTTTATCCATTGCAGGAACTTTTTCCGAGATTTCTCTCATTAAACTATCTACTGTTTTTACAGATTCTAAAATAAATGATTCTTTTTCATCAGTCACAATAGAATAAGTATCTCCAAGGATATGTGCTTTGTATTTTTTCATTTGGTTATTCATTGTGCGTCGCTTACCAAAGCATCAATGCTTTTTATCAAATCTTCAACCGCAACACGAGTCATAGCTTTTTCCTGACTCAACTCTTCAACATCTTTTGATTCCATCATCAAAGATTTCTCAAGAGCATCAAGAGATTGATGTAAGCGAATGTTTTCTTCTGCAAGACGCATGTTTTCAGCTTTAAACTGCTTAACTGCCTCTACCAAACGAACAACCTTATCCTCTAAAACACTCAAATTTAAGCCTTGTTTATTTACTTCTGCGCTTTTATCTTGTATAGCTGCCATAGCGCTCTCCTCTTTCAACAATTTACAACAATAAACCATTAAGCTGGTTACATTGTAGTATTATTGCAAAATAATAGTCAAGAATACGCAACTATCCTTTTACAATTTCAGCTATCTTGGTAAAGACTGAAGGTTCAAAAATAGCTAATTGACTCAACATTTTTCTATTAAGTTGAACATTTGCTTTTTTTAGACCATCAATAAATTTACTATATGATAAGCCTTGTGGGCGAACTGCAGCATTAATACGAGTAATAAACAAAGAGCGCATATCACGTTTGATTAATTTTCTGCTTTTATAGGCAAATACCATTGCGCGCATTAAAGTTTCTTTTGCGCGTCTGAATACATTTTTACGTTGTCCCCAATAACCTTTGGTTTGCTTTAATACACGTTTATGACGTTTATGGGTGACTGTACCGCGTTTCACTCTTGACATAGTAGATAATCCTTATTATTTCTTGCTTATTTAATACGGCAATAATTTGAGCACTCTGTGAAGATCTGCGCCAGAAATATATGCATTTTTTCTAAGGGCGCGTTTTCTTTTAGAGCTTTTTTTCGTCAATAAGTGACGACGAAATGCCTGTGTAAATTTCACTTTATTGTTTTTATTTTTCTTAAATCTTTTTTTCGCAGATGAGTGCGTTTTCATTTTAGGCATGTTCTAGTACCTTGTTATGTTTATTTTTTAGGTTTTAAATAATAAATTTTTGACCACAAAGAGCCTGCATTCGCATCATTTTCAGAAATCACTGAAAGTCCCGCAGCTTGAAGATCTTTATCAACCTTTTCAAACAACGCAGCGCCTCGTTCATCTTTCATATAAGCTTCTCTACCCCTGAAAACAAGAGTGAGCTTCAAGCGATTACCATCCTGTAAGAATTTAATCCCTTGATTAAGCTTTGTTTTATAGTCGTGTTCACCAATTTTAGGCTTTATTTTCAATTCTTTGATTTTAACAACTTTTTGTTTCTTTTTGCTTTCTGTAGCCTTTTTCTTTTTGGCATATAAAGTTTTGCCAAAATCCATGATCTTCGCGATTACTTCCCCGTCTTTTTCTGATAAAACGACAAGATCTAATCCTTCTTCATGTGCCTTAGCTAAGGCGTCTCGGCGAGATAATACCCCAAGATTCTCTCCCGTAGAAGATATCACTTGTAATCTATCAACTTTAATTTGTTCGTTAATAGGGGTAGTAATCGTTGCTTGTTTCTTCAAAGTAAATAAGCTCCTTAAAAAAGCGAAATATTCATACTATATATAATAATAAGTTAAATTTACGGTTGCTGCAATAGCACTTCCTGCAATTTATTATAAATACTTTCAAATAAAGCTGGATTAGCCTCTAAGGTTTTAAGGGCTTGTTCGCGTCCCTGAGCCAATTTCTCATCATTAAAAGAAAACCAAGAACCTGATTGTTCTACTACTTGAGCTTGTAGGGCCATATCAAGTAAATCAAGCTCCTTGCTTACTCCCTTATTAAAAATAAGGTCAACTTCAGCTCTTTTAAAAGGGGCTGCAACTTTATTTTTAACCACTTTAATGCAAATTCTATTACCAAAATGATCATCATTTTTTTTCAAGCTCGCAATACGACGTATATCCAAACGAACAGAAGCATAGAATTTTAAAGCATTCCCGCCACTAGTTGTTTCTTTAGGGCCATAAGCCATTGCACTAATATTTTGGCGGATTTGATTAATAAAGATCAAAATAGTGTTAGATTTATGAACGATTGGTGCTAATTTTCTCAAAGCTTGAGACATTAAACGTGCTTGTAAGCCAACATGAGTATCCCCCATATCACCTTCAAGTTCAGCCTTAGGCACCAAGGCTGCAACAGAATCTATAACGATTATATCAACAGCACCAGAGCGTATTAACATTTCAGCTATATCAAGGGCTTGTTCACCAAAATCTGGCTGAGAAATAATGAGCTCTTCAGTATTTACACCTAAAGATTTTGCATAAGCTGGATCGAGCGCATGTTCAGCGTCAATAAAAGCACACATGCCGCCTTTTTTCTGCGCTTGCGCCACAGTTTGTAAGGCAATAGTAGTTTTCCCAGATGATTCAGGACCAAAAATTTCTACTACCCGTCCACATGGAAGCCCACCAACCCCTAAAGCCTGATCTATTGCCAAAGAACCTGTAGAAATTGTTGCAATAGGACCTTGAGGATGCTCCCCAAGAAGCATAACAGAACCTTTACCATATTGTTTATCAATCTGAGAGAAAGTAACTTCTAGAGCTTTACGCTTTAAAACAAGCTCTTCTTTCCCAACAGTAGCTTTAGTAGCTGGTGTTGTTGTTTTCATGGATTAAGCTTCTTTCAAAATTTGAGGAATTAACTGATCGTTTAATTGTATATTATTATTAAGTTTATCATGTCTATACAAAGAAGCAATAAATTGACCCTGAGCCTGGTGAACTCGACCTTGAGTTACTAATTTGGCAATCAAAGCTTCCTGAGAATTCACACTTTTTTCTTCTTTATTTTCACTGACAGAATCAAGACGTACAAGTATTCCACGATCATACCCAATCGCAAAGGTAAGCATGCCGGGATGTTGTAAAATACGAACCTTTGAAGCAACATGTGGATGCTGAAGCGTATGATCTTTTTCAGTAGCATTTTCTATTCTTGTACCAAATTGAATTGCTGTTTCTTCTAAAGTATGAGTTTTTGCATAGGCATAAGCTTCACGCAATGTTTTTTCAAGGTTTTTTATAGCCTGTTCTTTATAATATTCATCTTCAAGCTTTGCGCGTACTTCTTGCACAGCAGGCATTTTCGCTTTATCCACATCTTCACATAAAATTATAAAGCCAGTATCTTTATCTATAAATGCCGCATATTCATTTTTTGTAAGTTTAAAAAGCTGTGTATTGAAAAGAGAATCTGTTTGTTTAGCTTGAAAATGAAGCGTTTCTTTTGTAGCTTTTCTTTTATCTATAAATTCCTGTATCTTTGCAGGATTTGTTTCTTGAGTATTCAAAACTCGTTGTGCATCTTTTGCAAAACGTTCAGCAAATTTTTTCGTCAAAACATCTTTTTTGACTTTATCCTCTACTGCAGATAATGATTTATACGTTGGCTGCTTTTCTGCAATAAATTGAAGAATCTCAAAACCATGTGCAGTTTTAATTAAAGGAGCAATTGGATTTTGTGCAGATATTTCTTTAAAAACAGTTTCTGCAAACACTGAATCTAAATTTTTATTACCTTCTTCAAAAAATTCGGTTAAACCACCTTTTCCGGCAGTTTTTTCATCTTGTGAATATTCTTTCGCATAAGTTTCAAATTTATCTGGATGCGCTATAAGCTCCTGATGTAATTGACCAGCGCGAGTTTTTACATCTTGTTTTTTATTCTCATCAGTAATTTTAAGTAAAATGCGGCGTACTTGCACTTGACGATGAGTAAGCATATATTTTTCTGCTTTGTGAACATTATAAAATTCTTTTACTTGTTCATCAGAAACTTTAATACCATAATCTTCAGGAGAAAATTTCCAAACTATACCGCTGCGCTTTTCAGGAATTTCAAGTTTTCTAATTTCAACATTTGATGAGGCAAGTAGGTTTTGTAAATCTTGATCAGAAGGTTTTTGCACAGCTTCTCTACTTTTACCTAAAGAAAATTCAAGCATTGAAAATTCTTTATGAAGACCTACATTGTCATAATAAAGCATTGCCTCAAAATGAGGGACATATGCCAAACTTTCTACCATGCCTTGCAATGCGCCCATTCTAATTTGGCGAGCAATATCTTTCTCAATATCTTGAAGTGTATAAGGGGCAAAAGCTTGTAAAAATAATTCTTGATTTAATTCGCCACGCTCATTAAAAAATGCTGCTGGTAAATTTTGCAATTGCTGCAAAACCTCTTGCTCAATAATTGCATCACTTACTGTTACTCGCAAATCATCAAGCGCGCCATCAACTAATAAATCCGCAATATTTTGTTCAAGAACAAGTTTTTCCACATTTTTTGGCAATTGAGTTTCGCCATTTTGTTTACGATATTCTATATTTTTTCTGGCACCCATTAATGCAGTATTATACGTATCTATCGTTAACGTGGAATGACCAACTTTTGCAAGCCATTTTTTTTCACCAGTATCTCCAAACTCTAATTTTGCAAGTCCCCCTAAAATAATAAATAAAAGAGAGATCCACAGAAAAATACGATATGTATTAGATTTTAAGCTTTTTCTAATCGATGCGATCATATTTCATCCTTTTTATTGATGTAAGGGAAGTTGAATTATCTGAACATCTTGTTTTTTAATATGTTCAATTTTTACAATTTTATTAATATCTTGATCTAAAGCTTGCATCGAAGAATATTCAGGAGTAATCGCTTGATACCAAATTCTTTTTTTGCCTTGTGCGGTTTTACTTATATTCGTTTTAATCTGCACATTAATGCCTTGTTTTTTCAAACGTTCTGCAAAACTTATAGCAGCTTTTTGTGTACCAAAACCAACTAATTTTGCATAACATGCATTTGATGCAGTCGAAGCGGATTCAGTTGCCTGTTCTTGCACAGACACCGTTTGCGATAAGGACTCATTTTGTTTACTTGGCTCTTCAGATTTTTTTTGCTCTACTGTATTCGTAGCTGGTAAAGCTTCAGCATTTGTATCAAATGCCACAGAATCATCATTCTCCTCTTCTTCCTCTTGATCAGCATCAGCTTGCCTTAAGGCTTGAGTTGCAAATGCATATTCTACTTGATCAACAAAAGAATCTTTGGATATTTTCTTAGAAAATTCATCCATCACGCTTTTTTTACCTAAAAAATATCCAATAATAAATATAAATAAACAGATAACAAGAATACCTGCAGCAAATAAGGTTCCTTGTTTACGGGTGATATAAATATGGTCGTGTCCGGATTTATTTTCTTCTTTATACATAATTTATCTAATAAAATTTTCAAGAGAGTTTAACAGATGCTTTATATATAAACGATGCTCATATAAAGTCAAGTTGATCTGCGCTACTACACATTGTTTTCTCCAAGCATCAGAGCCGCCGCAGATCTCATTTTTAAGCTGTTTTTCTAATTTTTTTAAAAAAGTAATTTGGCGCTTAGCATAATTTCTTGTAGTCTGTGCAATTATATTTTCAAGCTCTTGATAAGAGGCTGTATCTTTTTTACCCCACAAATATCTGAGTATTGCATCATAACCAATTACTTTTTTCTCAATTAAAAATTCTTCCCAAATTGTATTTTGTAAAGATTGAGTTTCCTCAATCCATCCATGTTTGAGCATAAAAGAAGTACGTTCGTTAATTCTTTGATATAAATCTTGGCGATCCCGTTGTAGAAAAATTGTATAAAAACAACCAATTGGCTGAAATTGCACGGAAAACGATGATGGCTTCTTACCAGTACTATAATAAATAGATAAAGCCCGCACTAAACGATAATGATCATTGCTATGAATTTGTGTAGCTCTTAAAGGATCGAGTTCATTAAGTTCTTTCCATAATTGCAGAGAATTTTTCTTTTCAAGTTCTTGTACCAAAGAAATCTCAACATTTGAAATTTCTGGACACTTATAAAATAAACTTTGAATATAAAATACAGAACCCCCTACAAAAAGAGGAATGTTCTTTCGCGCATGTATTTCTTGAACAAGAAGTTGTGCCCTTTTACGAAAATCAGCAATTGTATAATCAGCAGGTTTATCAAAAATATTTAAAAGATGATGTGGAACTGAAATTTTATTTAGATCAGGTTTTGCAGTACCAATAGTTAAAGGAGAATAAAAAGAACCTATATCAACATTTATTATCTCACAAGGAATGTGATGATAAATTGCCTCAATGGTTTCTGTTTTGCCTATTCCAGTAGGCCCTGATAAAATAATTATTTTTTGCATATTATTTGAAGGGAAATGTGTTTAATTTCCCTTCAAATATATCACATTTAATTTATATAGCCATATGCGCCATTTTAGTTTGAGCTTCAACAACGCGAACCATACCGAATGGTTTGCGTAATTCAAGTAATGCTTGTTCTTTAGTAAGATCACAGACCACTGAAATTTCTTCAACAAGCAAGTTTTCTATTTGAGATAATAGGTTTCTTTCACCAAAAGAAAGTTCTTTATCAAATCCAATTTTTTGTAAATCTTTGTAAAGCGCTGAAATCTTAAAAATGTCACCTGAACGTAATTTGAATTGGTAGTCTTTGTTGCGTTTATTCCAATTAATTACTCCAGCCTCACAAGATCCTAATTTTTTGCATGATTTACCATTTAGCAAATCAATCATTTCTTGAATATTTTCTTTACTACTTAATCTACGAATTCCCACAGATTCTAAACGGCTCTCTGGCACAAGAATAGTCATATCTTTCGTAAAAAATTTTAATTCAAAGAAAGTAGTAATTGCTCCTGCTACCACACGCTCCACTTTACGATTAATCAAGGCTACCCCATATCCTGGGTATACCACTTTTTCGTTTAATAAAAACATTCTCTCTCCCTTGCGGTCAGAGGTTTTTTACCTCATCGCAACGAAGTTTATCCAGTGGCAACCAGTATACTGTACAACATATATTTTTGAAAGGAAACTCATGCACAGAAAGAGATTTTGCTTTACTTAAAAGAGTTTTTCATCTATACCTAACTTTAAATTATAATAGGTAGCTATGAAAATTTTTTCTGTTTTTTTACAAGCTTTAAGTTGGAATGCTCTTGGAGCTTTAGCGTATAAATTTTTTTTACTTACTCATCAATTCATTTTATTCAAAACAATTGATACCTCTTTATATGGCCAAGTAGGTACTATATTTTCGGGCATCTATTTTTTGATATCAATTACTAATTTTGGATTCGAATATACTTTTTTTCCTTTATTTGAAAAATTAAGCCACTCTAAAAATCATGCTCGTATATTTATACAATATTGTTATATTCGCATTGCCATTGGAATTTTTGTTGGAATTATAAGCTTTTTATTAGGGTATAATATCCCTTATATATTTGGATTTTTAGGACCAACCATAACAGCAATGCCTCTTTCTTTATTAATAATAGGATGTGGTATTATCATTGCAGAGGCTATCAAAAAATCTTGCATGGTTATTATGCAGCTTTCATTTCAAAATAAAATAAGCTCATTTTTAGAAGTAAGTAGTTTAATACTATATATAGCTCTAATCTGGGGAACATATTTTTTCACGCATTCTATAAGTATGTATTTACTTTTAGCCGCACTCTTATTTGCTATTATTATAGAAATTATTGGATCTTTCTGGTTTATAAGTAAATGGTATTATAGTTTGCCTGAAACATCCCTACATATTTCCATCCCAACCAGAGAAATACTCCATCAGCAGTTTTATAATTATTTTAATCAACTCATTAAAGCCTTATTTTCTCCAAATTATCTTTTGTTACTGGCAAGTTCACAACTAGGATTCTATAAGGTGGGGGTTATTAAGCTTATAACAGAAGTTATTGGCTTCCTTTATACATTCTTTCATAAAACAATTGCTCTTGCTGCAGGGGCAACTTTTATTCAAATTAATAAAGAAAAAGATAAAACAATTGCCATTTTATTTTATAAAATTACTGGAATTTATTCTTGGGTTGTTCAGCTTTCAGTATGGACCTGTTGTTTATTGCAATATTATATAAGTGCTTATGAATATGCAGATCAAAACTTTGTAATTTTAATGCTTATCTTTATAAGTATGATTGAATACATGATGCTGCCTTATGAAAAGCTCTTTATAACCCAATCTGCAGCAAAAGCATTAATGCTCTGCAATAGTATAAGTGCACTCCTATATATTTTAAGTCTAATTTCTGGACTTATTGCCACTTTTTACGTTTTGCCTTCACTATTCTTTATTCGCTATATAACTCTTATTATATATGCTCGTTATCTTGCCAAACAGTGGCATATATTTACCCCTTCTAAAATCTGGATTCCCATTCATGCAGCTGCTCTATTTGTCTTAATAGCTTCATACATTTATTTCTCGGGTTTCTTAAAATAGCCTTAGCCTTCTGCAAATCTCAAGTTCCGTTTAAATTCCAGGAAAACCTTTACTAAAAAAACCTTATAAAAGCCCCCCATAAAAAATCACCAAGGTGAGGGTTCCCTCACGCCGGTATTTCTTACAAAGGCACGTGAGGGAACCCGAAACGCGGTGATCTCACTTTCATTCATCTCTGCAACATTTCTCATCATCCGCCCTATTCAAAATAAAACTCTCAAACACCCTTTTCCCTATAAACTCTTATTCGAAATCAAACTTTTGTAAAAACTACTGAGTCTCTTATGCGACAGATATGCTTTAAAAAAACTTAGAAAACCTGAGTGCGGGTGACTAAAGTTTTCTATAATTGGTATTGACAACCTATGTGTCGAAAAGTACAATTATTACTAAGATTATTGTTATATAAAAAATGAGCAAAAAGAAAGGACTTCATGTCAAAAATAATTGGAATTGATCTTGGTACTACCAACTCAGTAGTATCATTCCTCGAAGGTGGTAATGTAAAAGTTATTCCAAGTAAAGATGGGGCTAACACTGTCCCTTCTGTCGTAGCCTTCACAAAAGATGGAAAAAGATTAGTTGGAAATACCGCAAAACGCCAAGCTGTCACCAACCCAGAAAACACTATTTTCTCAGCAAAACGCTTTATTGGGCATACCTATAATGAAGTGAAAAATGAGCTCGGGCATATCCCTTATAAAGTGGTGGCTGCTGATAATGGTGGCGTAGCTTTCGAAGTAAACGGCACAAAATATAGCCCTCAAGAAATTTCTGCTGCAATATTAAGCGAACTCAAACAGCAGGCTGAAGAATATATTGGCCAACCAGTAACTGATGCAGTTATAACAGTGCCTGCATATTTTAATGATACACAGCGCCAAGCTACTAAAGATGCTGGAAAAATTGCTGGCTTAAATGTTCGCCGCATTATCAATGAACCAACGGCTGCAGCGCTAGCATATGGCTGTGAAAAGAAAAAAAATGAAACTATCGCAGTATTCGATTTTGGCGGCGGAACTTTCGACGTTTCTGTACTCGAAGTGCAAGATGGCGTTATTGAAGTAAAGGCTACCAGCGGTAATAATAAACTTGGTGGTGATGATATTGATGAAATCATCATGAAATATATCATCGATGAGTTTAATAAAGACCAAGGAATGGATCTTAAAAAAGATAAAATGGCATTACAGCGTTTAAAAGAAGCTGCAGAAAAAGCTAAAAAAGAGCTTTCTTCTCTGCAAGAAACTGAAATCAATTTGCCGTATATTACTGCAGATGCTTCTGGTCCAAAACATGTAATGCTCAAACTTACTCGCGCAAAACTTGAATCTTTATGCGAAACTATTTTTGCAAAACTATTAGAACCTTGCAAGCAAGCATTAAAAGATGCCGGACTTTCAACCTCAGAAATTAATGAAGTAATTTTAGTAGGCGGTTCAACTCGCATCCCTAGAATTCAACAAATCGTAAAAGATTTCTTTGGTAAAGAACCAAATCGTTCTGTAAACCCTGATGAAGTAGTCTCTATTGGCGCTGCAATTCAAGGTGGAATTTTACAAGGAGAAGTGAAAGATGTGCTTCTGTTAGATGTCACCCCCCTTTCACTTGGTATCGAAACGTTAGGTGGAATTGCAACTAAAATTATTGAACGTAATACAACAATCCCAACGAAACGTTCTCAAGTATTTAGCACCGCAGAAGATAACCAAAGCGCCGTAGAAATTCATATTGTTCAAGGTGAACGTGAATTTGCTCGCGATAATAAAACACTTGGCATGTTCAAACTTGAAGGAATTCCAACAGCTCCTCGCGGTATGCCTCAAATTGAAGTTACTTTTGATATTGATGCGAATGGTATCTTACATGTTTCTGCAAGAGATAAAGGAACTGGCAAAGAACAAAAAATTACCATTTCTAATACCAGCGGTTTAAATGAAGCTGAAATCAAACGAATGGTGGATGATGCAAAACTTCATGAAGCTGATGATAAGAAGCAAAAAGAAGTTATAGAATCACGCAATAAACTTGATAGCTTTATTTTAAATGCTGAAAAAACAATTAAAGATAATAAAGAAAAGCTTCCTGCAGATGAAGTTTCAAAACTTGAAGCTGCCATTGCGCAAGCAAAAGAATCTTTAAAAACGCATGAAAATAATAAAGAAGAACTTGATAAAGCAACTGATGAATTGCTCAAAGCTGCTCAAGCTGTCGCTCAAATTCTTTATAAACAAACTGAGCAACAACCTGGTGCTGATCAGCAACCAAAAGATGATAAAATCGATATAAATCCAGAAGAGTAATTTTCTCAGATTTATATAAAAATTAAAGGGCAGCTTAGAACTGCCCTTTTTTATTTCTTCTTATAATAATTTAAGCTTTTAAATCTTTTAACCAGACATTAAGAATATGCTCTTGATCTTGTGATGATCCATCAGGCTGCAGCGTTAAAAAATGGCAACTCACCTTAACATCACTTTGTACATATTTTACATATCCAAAGCCAAACTCTTTATAATGCACAGGCTTTAAAGGATGCTCATCATAAGTTTCTGTCACGGTAAAACTTCGCGTATATCCTAAAGAAAGTGCATACTTTTCAATAGTATCAAACAGCCGATAACTCAAATGTCTGCCTCGATATTCTGGCAGAATAACTAAATCGGCAATGCTATAATAAGTTTCCACTTCAGGTATTATGCTGAGCATTTCATGCAGATATGAAGAAGAAAGTGCAGCTCCTCGAATATATCCTATAGGCGTTTTATTATCATATAAAATAAATACAGCACTATCTTTACATGCTATAAATCCAGAATAATACTTATATTGCCCTTCGGTATTGCCATCATATAAATAAGGATATTCGCGAAATGCAGTTATTATATTTTTACATACAAATTCTGCCACATGCCATGCATCTTCACCTGCAAATAGTTGCAGATGATAAGAAGATTCAACCTCCTCATGCGCACTAAAAGTTGCTGCTGAAAATAATAAACACAGTGATGCAAAAGTGCGCTTCATATATAAATCCTTTATTAATCTTGTAAATCTTTAAACCAAAAATCTAGTTTATGATCTTGTAATTTTATAGTGCCATCAGATTGAAAAGTGGGCCATTCTTTTACCATGTAGAAAAAAGTTTGGGCATAACCGGCATAATAATATGTGCGCGATGTATAATTTTCTGGCATTAAAAAATCATTTTGATCACCCTTTTCTGTAGTTAAACATGCGCAATTATATCCTGCAGTTTTTGCATATTCTTCTAATGCATTAATAAGCATTCTGCTTATATGATTTCCTCGATGCGCAGGAATAACAGCCAAATCAGTAATATAATAAAATTGAGCTATATCAATCTGCTCTGCTAAAAATAAATCACGCGCTTGAGGATTAAGATAAGTTTCTAAAGAATAACCCTTCATACTTGCTATTGGTTCATTATTATAAAAAACTAGAGCAAGCGCTGGATCTCCCTTAGCAAGCCATGTATTAAAATATTCAATATCCCCTTCTAAAGTTCCTGAATATAAATAAGGATACTCTGCAAATGCTTGCATCACTTGTAAAGAAACAATTTCACAAAATGGCATAGCCTCTTTGCCCACAAAAACTTTAACGGAATAATTCTGCTCTAAACCGCAAAACATTGATGCATTCAAAAATAAGATACTACAAAACAAAATTATGCGTGTCATAATTTCAGCTTCCTTTAGTTTGATAAATCTTTAAACCAAAAATCTATTTGATGCGGATGATCAACCGTAAAAGTATTACCATTCTCAGCTTGAACGTCTCCGGAAAGAATACACACCACTTCAGAAGAAAGTGTATAACCAAGTTTTGAATAATCAATTTCTTTAAAATTTTTTGGCTTTAATGGATGATTTTCATGCGCTTCTGAATCTAAAACTCCATGCAAATATCCTTGAGATACTGCATAAGCTTCTAACTCTTTAAAAAGCTGCTTACTCAAACCTTTATTGCGATGCGCAGGATCTATAAATTCATCTGATATATAATAATACGTTTGTACATCAAGACCTGCATCTTTGCATGCTTGCACCATAACTGAAAGTATAATATCAAAACCCATACCACGAATATAGCCTGCAGGCTCCCCATCACAATATGCCATAATAATAGTGCTATCTTTTCGAAGTGCCCAAAGATCATAAATTTCTCGAGTCTCATCATAATTTATATCGTATAAATAAGGATACGAATTCATCAATTGCATGAATCGTGGCAATGCAAAAGAATATACAGGTTCTTGAAATTGATCGTTTCCTTCAAACACTTTAAAGGAATAATTTCCTAGATTTGCTGCCACATTTGATATCGCAGAGAATAAAAACAAAGCAAATAATAATCTTTTCATAAAACATCCTCTGATGTTATAAATTTTTTATCCACATTTCACAAACATGCATTTGATTTTTTATTTCTCCATCAGGCTGAATAGTAGGAAAATTATTTGTATAAACTAATGAAGAATGTTCATACCCAAGAAAATGATAATCTTGCTCTTGATAATCTGATGGTTGCAATACAAAACTTACATGCCGTTTTGTATGATATTCAGCATCTATAAAACATACTTCATATCCTAAAGATTTTGCATGCTCTTCCATAGCTTTCACCATTAAAGCTATACAATCTTTTTTTGAATACTCAGCATTCAAAAAGATTTCACCAACATAATAATACTTCCCAAGATCTTGATTTTTTTGATCAAAGACTCGCGCTGCTGCAGTTTGCGATAAAGCTAATCCGCGCATATAACCAATAGGCTGATTATCAAAAAATAATACTGCAGTTGCAGCATCTTTCATGGTGCTAAAAAAATTAAAATATTGCGCTGAAGCATTCTCATCAATAGCATATAAATAAGGATATGATCGTAATAAAACAAAAGCACTGTGAATAACAAAATTTTTTACTTGATCATCAACCTGCTGAATATCTTGGCCTACAAATACTTGTGTGAAAAAATTTTCAGTTGCATGAATATTTGCAAATAAAAACATGCTGCATAATGCTATAAATTTTTTCATCTACTTCCTTACTGATTTATAAATTTTTTATCCAGAAAAATAAGGTATGTTCTTGATCTTGTAAGCTGCCATCAGGCTGCATAGTATTCCAACTAATCGTTGCAGACATTACCGTTTTTTGATATCCAAAAGCTGCATAATCATATTCATCATCTTGCTCTGGATTGCTAGAACTTTCTATAAATATTCCTATAGTATAGCCCAATGTTTTCGCATGGTGCTCTAAAATAGAAAATAATTTTTCACATACTTCATCATTTTTATGCTCTGGCAAAATCAGCACATCTGGAAAATAATAGCAAGTATTACTATCTAAATTATAATGCGAAAGATCAGATGCAATATTTTTTATATTTACATCATCACAATTTTTTATAAAATCTGAAAATGCATATCCATTCAACGCACCCACCACTTTATCTTGATCATATAAAACTGCTAAGGCGCTATCTTTTGATGCTATAAATTGTGAGAAAAATTTTTGTTCATATGAAAAATCACCTTCATATAAATAAGGTGATTTGCGATATTGTTGCAAACGCTGTGCAACGAAAAAATCTTGAAATTGTTGTGCGTGATGTCCAAAAAATAATTTTACAGAATAATCAGCCATCACAGCTCCACCACTTAATGCCATAAAACCAAACGAAAGTGTAATTTTAAAAGCCGTATACATGCTTCCATCCTTTTTATAAAGATGCTTTAAAATTTTTCTTTAAAATACTATAAATTTACTTTTTTAAGAATTATTTTTTGTAGCAATCTGTATAAAAAAGATTATCACTTGTTTTCTTTTTGAGTTCTTTTTCTTGAGCAAGCATTGTCGCGGATTTAGTTTATTTTTCATCACTAGAAATTGGGGATGATGAAAAATAATCAGTCATAATTCCATCAAAACTACACCAATCAGCTGGCTCCAAATCAGATTCTTCTATTTTTTGATGCCTAAATATGATATTTAGACATCAAAAAATTTTAAAAAATTGTATGGTATTAACGTTTACGTGCTGGTGCATACGCTCCACACCGTGCTCTTCTTGCCTCTGTGTCTTGCCCTCTTGGAGTACTTGGAGCTGGAAGAACTCCACTAGCAACCACAGGAGGAATTTGTAAAGAAGAAGGAGCAGCAGCAGCTGCCGCCTCAGATGCTGCAAGTTTTTCTGCAGCTGCAATTAATGCTAGCATCGCAGATGATATTGGATGTGCCACTGGGCTTGGAGCTGCAAGACGCACGCTTCCAGCACCTGCTGCAGTAGCCTTTTTATCTGCTGATTTAATATTGAAACAAATTGAACTCGATACTAATACTAAAATAAAAAGGTTACGGTAATTCATCATAAAGTCCCATGTGATGTGATTTTTATATAATAAAAGAATAGCAAAACAAACACTAACTGTAAAGTTCAAAGCAGACTTAAATAAAGCAAAAATACTATGATTCTAAAAGCTGCACGGAGTATATGCCCTGTTCTTGATTTATATGCAAAATATAGATCGGAGACTTATCTTGTTCAAATTGCTTACAAGTAGAAACTAAAGCAATTCCTTCTTTTTCTATAAAAACACGGGCACATTTTTTTCCATATTCGCATTGCTGCGCTCCGGCAGTACTTTTATAACCACTAACTCCCGGAATGCCATTCTTTCTTTTTAAAAACCCCGTAGGATACCCATCAAAACTAATTTCAACGCTTTGACCTTGCGCATTCATCCCTTGAATCTTATTTATCCCCTTTGAAAATTGGCCAATATTATAAGGAAACACAAATTTCATATGATTTGAAAGTGTAACATTTGCAACCGAATTTCCATTGCCATAGCATAATTTTTGCAAGATAATATCAGTATTATTTTCTATACCCCCTAAATTCCATAATGCTACAAGGCTTTTACTTAGTATCATAAGGATTATAAATAGCTTTTTATACATTTTTCTCCTTTTTATTTCTACTCCTGCCTTACTATTTCAGGGTTACAAAAAAGTGTCAATCTTTGTAAAATCAATTTGATCAATTCTGTATTTTTCAGCACACTTAAAGAATAAATGTATGAATCTATCTTCAAAGAGAATCTTTATGAGTATTAAAGTTGGACTTGTAGGACTTCCTAATGTTGGAAAATCCTCTTTATTTAACGCATTAACTAAATCATCAGTTCCTGCTGAAAACTATCCTTTTTGCACCATTGATCCACATCTTGCTATCACTCCCGTTCCTGATGAACGCAGCGCCAAATTAAAAGATCTATATGGCTCTAAAAGAGAAATTCCAGCTACGATCTCATTTGTAGATATTGCAGGATTAGTAAAAGGCGCAGCTTCAGGGCAAGGCCTTGGCAACCAATTTTTAAGTCATATTCGAGAAGTGGATTTAATTATTCACGTTCTTCGCTGCTTTGAAGATAGCAGTGTGATCCGCCAAGAAGGAACCATAGATCCTTTAAATGACTTTGAAATTATTGTAAATGAACTCATGCTCAAAGATTTAGAATCTTTAGAAAAACGTTTGCAAAAATTAGATAGTGAAATTAAAAAACATGGGCTTGCACCAGCTCAAAAAAAAGAATTTGAAACTGAAAAACATATTTTAACGCAAGTTCTTGAAAAAATTAATAAAGGGGATGCTCAAGGCGTACGCTCTATTCTACAAGCAAATCCTATTACCACCCTTCCACTTTTATCTTCAAAAAACTTCTTAGTGGTAGCAAATATCTCAGAACAAGAAATCGATACATTCCAAGATAATCCACATTATCAAACGCTTATAAAAACCTTTGGTCAAGCCCGAGTTATTCCTATTTGCGTAAAAACAGAATATGAACTTTCTCAGCTTTCATCTGAAGATGCTCAAGAAATGATGGATATGCTTGGCCTGAAAGCCCCTGCCCTGCAGACTGTTATTAAAAAAAGTTATGATAATTTAGGACTAATCACCTTTTTCACCTGCGGTCCTCAAGAAATTCATGCCTGGCCTATAAAACAGGGTATCACTATCCGCAAAGCAAGCGGCGAAATTCATTCTGATTTAGAACGAGGATTCATTTGCGCAGAGATATTTAATTATTACGATCTTATCCAAATTGGCTCTATCAAAGGCTTAAAGGATAAAGGAAAAGTGCGCACTGAAGGCGCAGAATATCTTGTGCAAGATGGTGATATCATTCTTGTCCGTTTTAACGTATAAAATTATTTTACGATCAAGCTTGCAACTTTTTTGCATTGCTACAAACTAAAAAGTTGATAAAGATCTTTTATACAAAGATACTTTAGATATTGTATAGATTGGAGTAAGAAAATATTTTAAAAATGTTTCAGCAAGAAAATTAATTCTTTATGGATCAAGTATCAAGATTAAATGCGGCATGCCATAAGACAAAGGCCAATTGATTTACCTATCAATATCCTCCTTTGCCTCAGGCCTCCTGCAGTTAAAAATACGAGTAATTTACAAACTGAAACTTTTTGTGGTATGCTTATTATACGAGGAAAGAATTATAAAGGAGAAAATCCATGACTTATTTTTTAAGATTTTCTATAGGATACTATGCGCTTTTAATAGCCTTTAATCTTCATGCATCTTATACTATTGCTCCTTATCAAGCCTCTTATAATTTGTATAATATGCTGTATGAACAACGTCTTTCTTCTAAAGATATTGATACATATGTGGGAACTATTTTACAAACCTTACATCAGCAAGACTCCCAGAAAACCTTTAAGTCTCTATCTTCTTCCGCAACTAAAGAAGCTTTCATAAAAAGTTTTGATATTACCGTATATTCATTACTTCGATTATATAGCACTAAAAATCTACGAGAGTTTCAAAGCTATAATAGCCTTGAATCATTCTTACAAAATTCTACACGGCTTCTACAAGGCTTCCGCCCAGCTATTTCATCTCTTTCACAACAAGAGCTACATACCATAAAAATTATGTATCAAGAATTACTGGATAACATTATGGTTCTTCAGCCGCGAACTGGAAAAAAGCTTCATCAAAAATGGCAAGAATTTAGCAATCTTATGCAAGATTATGCTCAAGCTTTTGATAATCAAGAAAAAAATTATGCTTTAGATCTTGTATATCAGACGTATAACAAAGGCCTTTTACCAGAAGTATGGCATGCTTTAATCAATATGCTTGATTATTTAAGCACCCAAAATATAGATGGGACTCCTGCAACTCCACCGGCAAGTATTTCTTCAGGCATCACCTGTTGTTATACTATAGCAGTGCATACTTTACTTATTGATCAATATATACTTTCTATATTAGCATCGCATGCTTAATCAGCAGCACCAATTATTTCTAATAATTCTTTAAGCACTTTTGTATCATCACAATGCTTAATAGCTTGTTGCACTGATTTTTGAAAAAATCTTTCAAGGCGCTGTGGCACTGCTTCATACTGTTCAAACAATTTTTTTAAACTATCTATATCCTGCAGCTGCATATATTCTTGCATGAGTTGCTGCGCTTTCATAAAAACATCATCTTTAAAACTTTCAAAAGAAGCCCGGGAAGAAACTGTATCTGGGGAAAATACATAATAAGACGAAATTGCTTCTATACGCAATTTTGCAAGCCATTGTTTAATATTTATAAAGATTTTAGAAAGCATTTTTTGATATATAGAAAGCTGAGTATTGGAAGCGAATTGAACTCTGGAATGAAGTAAATCAGATTCCATTTTGCGCTCATATTCTCGCTCTTCTTTTTCAGCTTGCTCCAAACGGGCTTGATAATCACTTTTCAAAACTGGAATATTATTAATTAAAAATATCTCTTTATGAACAGAGCCAGATTCTACAATATGTTTAAAGGTGATTTCTTGAATTTTTTCTTCTGTTTCTAGAATCATTTTTTGAAGAACAGTTTTTCCTAATATTTGCGGATAAATAAATAGCAAAATATAAAAAACTAGTGGTATTCTTTTATGCATAGTTTCTCCTTTGCATTACCAATCAAGATTACTGTATCAAAAATCTGCAAAACTGGTAGTAATAGGAAGCACTTATATAAAATTTTTTTTATGATATAATTATTATAATCTATAATGGAAAACTCATGACTGGAAACAAACTTAAACGGAGAAAAGGCTATTTCTCAATCTCTGCTGTAGCAAAAATGTTCTCAGTGCATCAACAAACTATCCGTTTGTATGAAAAAGAAGGCCTTTTAACTCCTCAACGTTCTGATGGCAACACAAGAATGTTTACTGAAGAAGATGTTGAAAAATTAGAAGAGATCATCTATCTAACTCACCAACTCGGCATCAACCTTGCTGGTGTAGAGATGATTCTCAAACTTCAAAAGAAAATCAAAAAAATGCAAAAAGATGTAAATCGCATGTTTGATACAGCTTCTGATGAACTTGAAAAAGAAACTGAGATACGCCGTGAAGTAATAAAAACTCATACTAATGAACTCTTAAAATTGAAAGATACTTCAAAAACACCCCCTAATTCTATTAAAGTACAAATGTCACAAGAGGAATCCCCTAATAATGACTGGGATGTAGACTATGAAGACTAAAATTCAGTAGGCTAGATTACAGAAATTTTCATCTTAGGGATATTTCAAAATTAAAAATAGTGATTCCTAGGGCAGAGGAGGAAGGAAAATGGCTAATAAAAAACAGTTACTAGAGCAAGACGATCAATTCGTTATCTCTTATGAACTTTTATATATTTTCCATTGGATTTTAAAATATGAACAACAAGCATTTAAAGAACTTGTATATCGCGCCTTTGCGAAAGGAATTGATGATAAAATCTCTCATCAAGACTTAGTTTCGCAGGTGCAACATTCTGAAGATATACAAAATAGTATCATTGATTTCTTTGCAATTCTTGAAGAATATTTAAGTACCATTGCAGATGAAGCATCCACCAAACATTTAATGCATAATCAAGTGCTACAAACACTTGCACATATTGATCCAAAAAGATTTGATACCTCCACTATTAAATCAAGCATGATGGCTGCTGCAGAAAAAATTGATATGGCAAATCAATCTCAAGCAAAAGAATTTTTGCTCAAAGAATTATTAAAACAATGGAACCCCAAAAAGGGTAATAAAGATACCATTTCATCTCCTAATTAATCAGATATAAAAACAAAAAGGGGCAGGAAATTTTCCTGCCCCTTTTCAACATAATCAATGTTCTTTAAAAAGTTCGATTATCATCTATCATTTTTTTATTTTCTAGATCAAATTCTTTTAAATGAACCTTGCCTTGCTCATCTTCATAAATAATAATCCACCCAACTTTTTTATGAAAAAAATCTATCATTTTCTTTGCAAGTTCTAAGAAATTATCTAAAGAAATAGAATAAGTATATTCTAAGAAATCTTTATCTTTTTCTTTCGGATAAAGGTTTTCAAAATACTTTTGATCCATAAAATCTGGATACTCTCCACTAATTTCTAGAATTTGAATATCTGAATTATATATTCCACAGTAATAATCCAAATCTCCACCTCCACATATAGAACCTTTATTTTGTAAAGAATGTGTTATCCCTTCATGCGTTTTATATTCAATACGTAAATAGCTTAATAAATTTCCAAGTAAATCCATATCATAGCAGCTTGCACCTTTATTAGAATAATATTTAGCGCTAGGATCAGTGTAAAAAGGATAAAAATTCATAAAAATATATTTTTTATAATTCATGAAATTAACTTTCCTAAAAGATGATAAGCCGTTATAAACGCATTTGCAGAAGCATTAAAAACAATTAACACTGAAGCTTGTTCCCGAATCAGAAAATAAATACACTATCAAATTTCATGATTTTAAAATTCTATCGTCTATAAATGGAATTCCATCTTTTAAACAATCTAAATTTTTATCATATTTTTCTAAATGTATTTTACCATGCTTATCTTCATAAATAACGATCCATAAAACATGGGCATGAAAAAAATCTATCATTTTCTTTGCAAGTTCTAAAAAATTATCTAAAGGAACAGAATAAGCATATTCTAAAAAATCCTTGTCTTTTTCTTCTGGATAAAGATCTTCAAAATATTTTTGGTCCATAAAATCTGGATATTCTCCACTAATTTCTAGAATTTGAATATCTGAATTATATATTCCACAATAACCTTCTAAATCATTAACCCCCCCAATAGAAGTTTTATGTTTCAAGGCATAGATTATATCTTCGTAAGTTTTGTATTCTACGTGTAAATGACTCAATAATTGGCCTACTAGAAACATATCATAACAGCTTGCCCCCATTTCGAAATAATATCTTTTATCTGTATCACCCTTAAGATCATGCCTAGCCATAATAAAATATTGATTTGATTTAATTGAGGTAATAATTTTTTGTTTTTTTTCTTGATTATTCATTGTTTTCCCAATACTGAATATGCAGTTGTAAAAACTTTTCTGGGATTTTATCTGAGATATAGCTGATGAATTTTTGAAGATGGTTTGAGCATTAGGAAATAAATATTTTATCAAATTTTATGATTTTAAAATTCTATCATCTATAAATGGAATTCCATCTTTTAAAGAATCTAAATTTTTATCATATTTTTCTAAATGAATTTTACCATGCTTATCTTCATAAATAACGATCCATAAAACATGTGCATGAAAAAAATCTATCATCTTTTTTGCAAGTTCTAAAAAATTATCTAAAGGAATAGAGTATGTATATTCTAAAAAATCTTTTTCTTTTTCTTCTGGATAAAGGCCTTCAAAATATTTTTGGTCCATAAAATCTGGATATCCACCACTTATGGCTATTTTTTTAGAAGCAGAAAGATATTCTCCTAAATAATGTTCCAAATCATTAACTCCACAAATATAGTTTTCATTTTTCAAGGCACGCACTATATCATCGTAAGTTTTATATTCGGTATATAAATAACTTAATAAGTTTCCTAGTAAATCCATGTCATAACAATTCACTCCCATTTCAGAATAATATCTCCCTTGGATTTTAAAAAGAGAGCGGCTCATTATTATATACCTATTTTCTTTAATAATTTGTTGTACTCTTTCTTCAGAAATCATCTTTTTTTCATTTCATGGAAGTAGATTTTTTATTAATTATTTATCATCTATAATTTTTTTATTATCCTGGTCATATTTTTTTAAATGTACCTTGCCTTGTTCATCTTCATAAATAATTATCCACTCAACTTTTTTATGAAAATATTCAATCATTTTTTTTGCAAGCTCTAAAAAATTATCTAAAGAAATAGGGTAGGTATATTCTAAAAAATCTTTCTCTTTTTCTTCTGGAAAAAGAAGTTCAAAATATTCTTGATCCATAAAATCTGGGTATCCACCACCTATGGCTATATTTTTAGAAGCAGAAAGAAATTCTCCTAAGTAATGTCCCAAATCATTAACACCACAAATATAATTTTTATTTTTTAAAGCATATAATATTTCTTCACAATTTTTGTATTCTGTGCGTAAATGACCCAATAATTGGCCTGCCAGATACATATCATAAGAATTTCCTATTCCTTCAGAATAATAAAGTGGACAAGGATCATATTTAAGGCCATATCTTGCCATAATAAAAAATTTATTTACTTGAATCACTTCTTTAATGGCATCATTAATTTTTTGTCTTTTTTCTTGAAAATTCATTATTCTCCTAATAATTTCTCTACCAAAGGATATGCACTGGTAAAAGCTTGTTTTGGAATATTAAAAATGATTCTAATAATTGTATTATCTGTAGCACACCCTTCAAATGTTATAAGGGAAGTTTTAAGATTCGCTATATATTTTGCAATTCCATCTATTGGAACAATTTTGCCATCTTTATTAATTAATTGCATATTTCTCATTACATGATGTATTTCTTGCATGACCTTTTCAGGAGGCCAATGTGCTGGAAAAAAAGTTTTTTCAACAAACTTAGTCCCATATTTTCCTACAACTTCTACAATGGCTTTATAATAACCATTTACAAACATTTCTTTATTTATAAATCTAAATCTATCAAGATTTTCTAAGAGATTATTACAATCATGATGAAATCCATCGATTCTTACTAATCCATCACTCACAAATTTTGTTGTAGGTTCCAAAATATGGCGTATATAAATATCAATCTCTTCTTTGTTAATTCCTAAAGCCTTGGCCACTTCCTGCATAACTGGGGTTATAATTGCTAATTTTATTTTATTCCATAATTCATATGCGCTTCTAAAGAACTTTGGATTATTTGTTTGTATAATTTCAAAATTTTCTTGGGTGTTTTGATTAGCAAATTCTTTTGTTAATGATTTTTTAGCTTTCTTTTTTTCTTTGGGGTCTTCAGGATCTGAAGGTGCAGGCATATTTTAATTATCATACCCTAAAGAAGTATCTGGGCCATCATTATCATTTTCATGAAATAACTCCAACTCGTTTAAAGCCGCTTGTAAACCTTGCAAGGTATGAATATAACGCACCAGCAAATATTCTTTTTGAGCAACTGAGAAATTTCCTTTATTTGAAATTTGTAAATCTTTAAATTCAGGATCATTCTGCAAAAGCGAAGAATCAAGAATTTTACTAAAATGCAAATGTACAAAATATTCATATAAAAATTTTGCTGCTCCATAAAAATATTGGGAATTTTTTATGAAATTTATGTTGGCAAATAATTGATCTTGATCATCCAATTCAATGATCTGTAAAATATATTGATTGTAAGGCGTATAGGATTTTTTGCCTAAATCTGTATCCACACGATCTTGTGGTGAGGTTAATGTGCATGAAATTTGATGTAATGCTTTTGAAAAAATATATGGTAAATCTAAAGACCCATTAATAGAGAGCGGTTTAAGATTTCCTTGCGCATCAAACCAATCATTAAACACTTTGCTTAAAGCTTTATTATAAGCTTTTGTATTTGAAGCATGGCATTGATACTGAGCAATCAAAATT
>Ga0172380_10000184_pt1 | contig 136297 bp, 150 predicted proteins | sample Leawe162metaG_FD_119747 | JGI IMG/M metagenome (GOLD analysis project Ga0172380, IMG submission 119747) | Leachate microbial communities from a municipal landfill in Southern Ontario, Canada - Leachate well 162 metaG | ecosystem: Engineered > Solid waste > Landfill > Unclassified | place... | reverse complement strand
TAGTTAGAAAATATATCGAAAACCAAAGAAAGTATCAGATAGAACAACCACATCTATTCTAACTACGCCGCCTGTATAGGCGGCAAGACAGAAACTACCGGCCTATGCCGGTAGTTTTCATTTCCGAAAATTAATACTTTCGGAAACATGCAATATAAATTTAGTCAACAACTTAGAGGTCAAATGATTGAGTATTTTCAAAAACACTCTTCTTCGACGATTTCCGATAATCAAGCTGAAGAATACATGGATTCAATATCTGAATTGTTTTTGACATTCAATTCAATGCGTGAGGAAGACCCGCACCCGTAGGGAGTGCGGGGGCTTCCTCTGCTTGACTCGATTATAAACACATTTAAACAGAAAAATATTATGCACTATTCGAGAAGGTTAGTTATTTCAGGTAAGTATTTTGAACTATACGCATATGAAAAAGGTTTAAAACGGGATTTCACAAGAACAAAGAAAAAAATCTGTGAGCATGAGCAAATGCAAATAGATTACCAAGTTGAAGAAAAAAAAGTAGGCACAGAATTAAGCAAGCGTAAGGATTCAATTGCTCGAACTCGTACGCAAATTCGTCGCATCATAAATTCAAATATGGATTTTACAAAGTTTACAACACTGACATTTAAAAATCACGAAAAAAGTGTGCCTGTTGCAAATAAGCATTTCAATAAATTTATTATGCGTTTGAATTACAAATATGGTAATTTCAAGTACATTTCAGTAATTGAATTTCAACCCTGCGAAGCTGTCCATTATCATTTTTTATCAAATTTGCCCTACATAGAGAAAAAAGAGCTTGCAGAAATATGGAAGAATGGCTATGTGAAAATAAACAAAATAAAACATGTTGATAATCTCGGTGCTTATGTCTGCAAGTATTTGCAAAAAGATATGACAGAAAAAAGATTGTTCAACAAAAAGAAATTCTTTTGCTCTAAAAATATTGAAAAACCAATTGAAATTTATGATGACAGAGAAATTGAAAATACCCTTGAATACTATAACTTGTCGGACGCAAAACCTGAATTTGAGAATAAGTTTTCGAATGAATTTATAGGTAATGTTGAGTATAAAGTTTTTAAGCTAAAATTATAACTGCTTGATTTTATTTTAAAACCTCTGTAAGTTGTATTCATATGAAATATATTCTTTACGCTCGAAAATCTTCAGAAGATAAAGCTCGACAAATGCTATCTCTTGAATCTCAAGTTAGCACCATGAAAAAGTTGGCTAATGATTTAGGCTTGAATATTGTAAAGCAATTTACAGAATCAAAATCTGCCAAAAAACCGAATAATCGTCCTGATTTTTCTGAAATGATAAAAATGTTAGAACAAGGCAAAGCAGATGGAATTATTTGTTGGAAAATTGACCGCCTTTCTCGAAATCCAATCGATAGCGGAACAATTTTGTGGATGTTGCAACAAGGAATTATTAAAGAAATTCAAACTAGCGAAAAGCAATATTTGCCAGATGATAATGCAATTGTTTTTAATGTTGAAAGTGGAATGGCGAATCAATACATTCGCGAACTTGGTAAAAATGTAAAACGAGGAAACAGGACAAAGCTGGAAATTGGACAATGGCCAGGCATGGCACCTTTTGGGTATGCAAATGATAGGGTAAATAAGACGATATTAATTGATGAGCAAGAAGCAAAATGTGTCGTGCGTCTGTTTGCATTGTATTCACAAGGGAATAAGAGTTTCAAGGAAATTGCAAATATTCTTTATGATGAATTATTGAGAGCCAAATCAGGTAAAAAACTTTATCCAAGTACGCTTCATAGAATTATTCAAAATCCTTTTCATTATGGTGTTATGCTTCGTGAGGGAAAATATTATCAAGGCAAGCATGAGCCAATCATAAGCAAACAAATTTTTGATACAGCTCAAGATGTGCTTCATGGTAAAAAAGATTCAAGAAAAACCGAAAGATTTTATCCTTATCGGGGATTTATGACTTGTGCCGATTGTGGATGTGTTTTAACGCCAGATACCAAGAAAGGAAAATATGTTTATTATTTTTGCACTAATGGTAAAGAAAACTGCGAGCAACATAAAAAATATATGGCAAGTAAGAAAGCTGACGAGCTTATGGCTAATTGTTTTGATTTGATTAAATTTGATCCTGAATTGATTGAAATAGCATATTTAGCGTCAAAGGAAAAACTGGCAAACAAAGAAAATAGCAACCAAGAGCTTGCGGATTCAATCGACAAGAGGCTCAAATCTGCCCATGAGCGAAAAAGCAGACTGATTGATATGTATCTGGACAATGGAATGCAAAAAGTTGACTACGACTCAAAAACAAACGAATTGCAATTAGAGATTTTAGACCTTGAAAATCAAAAGCGTAATATTTCCAAGAGAATTGGCACTGCAGAATCTACTCTCGAACTCACAAAAGAAGTCTTTTTAACTGCAAACAAAGCCAAAAAAGAATTCTTGAATGCAAATAATGAAAAAAAGTGTAATGCATTGGAAAACCTACTTTCGAACTTAGTTGTTCGTGACCAAGAAATGGCTTCTGTAAGCTTCAAAATGCCGTACGAGATACTAAAAAATCACCCTAAAAATGGTGACTTTTCGACTTTGTTGGGGATGAGGGATTCGAACCCCCGCATGCATGGATCAAAACCATGTGCCTTACCGCTTGGCTAATCCCCAGTAAACAGCTGAAGCTGTTTGGCTATTCTACGATTTGTCCTCCCATCAAATTCATTGCGTCATTGAGCAGGGAACTTGTTTCATGGGGTGTTTGTTCAACAGAGCCAGAACTGACATGTTGATTCAAGCTGGAAGCAATCGTGATGCCTGCTTCCTCGGCGGTGATCACTTTTATGAGCAATCGCAACCCCAGTATTTTAGCAAAAGTTTCTTCCAATGTCAATTTGTTGCCATATTCATTCAGTTTGTCTTTGTGAAAAGTGAACTTGGTGGCCACAGTGACAATTCCGGCGTCCACGCTGACTGGCTGACAGCTTTGCAGGACAGCAGAAAGGCTGTGATTCTTGGATTTGGTGTCAATGATAAACTGTTTCCAGTGCTTTTTCACGTCATTGAGAGTGAAGTCGCTGTCGGCGATTTGAGCCTCATTTTTGATTAATTGGGGTTCATCGCCCAGGGCGGGAATTTCAACGGTGGGCTCGAAGGCTTCCTTCAAAACAGGGGGTGCTATCGGAGCACTTTTGATAGGTTCTGGGGAAATAGGGGCCATTTTAGGGGCCTGGGGCGTTATCGGAGGTTCAATAACCCTAGCTGGCTCAGCTGGCCTCATTTGTGGCGTGCTAGGGGCGGCTTGGATAGGTCTGGTCTGAGCTGCAGTAATTGGAGATACTGGCGCGCTGGCAGGTGAAACAGCTTTAATGATTGCCATTTCCAAAGGAAGTTGGGGAATGAACGCTGATTTTATTTTCCCCTGAATTTCAGAAAAGCACTGGATGATGGTGAGCAATTCCTTGGGCGAATGACTCTTGGCTTGCTCGACCAAAGCGGCGGATTGTTCCTTGGTCAGTTCATAGGCAAATATTTTAGCCAATTTTTCATCAACAGAAACGAGCATCACTTGGCGCAGATAATTCAAAAATGATTTGTTGAACACATCCAGGTCATAGCCGTCGCGAGAAAGTTCATTGACGAGCGTGATGGCGCTGGCAGAATTTTTGCTGAGCAGATATGCCACCATGGCTTCCAAGGATTGCCGCTGCGTCGTGCCGAGAATTTCTTCCACTTCTTTGGCGGTAATTTTTTTGTCTTCAAGTGCCATCACTTGCGAAAGCAATGATTCGGCGTCGCGCATGCCTCCTTCGGAAGCGATTGCAATCATTTCCAAAGCATTTTTGTCGATGGAAACTTTTTCAGTTTTGGCGATAGTGGAAAGTTTTTCAATGATGTGTTCCAAAGAAAGTCGGGTGAAGTCATAGCGTTGGCAACGTGAGATGATGGTTTCTGGAACTTTGTGAATTTCCGTGGTGGCCAAAATGAAAATCACGTGTGCAGGTGGCTCTTCCAAAGTTTTGAGCAGTGCATTGAAAGCTCCTGTTGAGAGCATGTGCACTTCATCGATGATATAGACTTTGAATTTGGCTTGCGACGGTGGGAACTTCACGTTCTCGCGCAGCTCGCGGATGTTGTCCACACCAGTGTTGGAAGCAGCATCGATTTCAAAAATATCCAAAGAAATTCCCTGAGTGATGTTTTTGCAGATGTCGCATTCTAAACATGGGTCAGCTCCCTTGGGGTTTGAGCAATTGACCGCTCTGGCAAAGATGCGAGCCATGGTGGTTTTGCCTGTTCCGCGAGGACCCGTGAAGAGATAGGCATGACCGATACGATTGTGCAAAATAGCGTTAGAGAGGGTTTGCACAATGTGACCTTGTCCAATGACATCCGAAAAGGTGAGTGGACGATATTTGCGATAAAGTGATAATGACATATAGAAATGGAAAGATAATAAATTTTTACTTAGTCATTGTAGCATCTCACCGACAAAAACAAAACTCCCCAAATTGGAGAGTTTATGGTGTGCTATAAGTTTGAAAACTACTTTCTGAAGACCCAAAGTTTATATCCGATAAAGTTCCAAGCCAATCCTGCGATTGAGCCAGCTGCGGCACCGATGAGTCCAAGTTGTCCAGCTGAAAGCACTATGAGTGATCCCAAAACAACTTTGAAAACAAATGAAGCGACAAAAACATTGATCAAAAATCCGATGACGCTGACTGCGAAAAATTGTATGAATTCCGATTTGGTCTGACTCTTCGCTCCTTGATCAAATGTCCAGTATTTGTTCCAGAAATAACTGCTGATGTTGGCGACAATAAAAGAAATAGCTTTGAACAATGAATAAAAAGCTACACCGCTAATGAGGATATCTCTCGAGTCAATCCTGAGATAATTAAGGAACAATATGGTCATCAAAGAAAGAACGCCAAGGTCAACAAGAGTGTTGAGCACACCGATCAATCCAAATTTTGCAATTTGATAGATTATAGCAATTTTCCGGCCAAGCAAGAAGGCGATGCGCAATCCCAACGGGGTTGCAAGCAGGAAAAAGGGAACAACTGCGATCCAAAATTTTGCAAAAATCACTGGGCTGGCTGTTTGAAGAACTGGTAAGAGCAAAAGTCCAATAAGCAGACCGGCTGCAACAGCAAATTTATAATCTCTTTGGGTAATTCTGACACCAGTTGTGTTTTCCATAAAATTGTTTTTTGTTGCGTTATTTATATGAAGTTAAATTTGTTGAGCTTTGATTTCCTTTTCCAGTTCTTCGATGTCAGATGTCCATTCGTCTGTGAAATCATCCTTGGCTAAGAGAGGTTTTTCATCGTAGTTGTTTTTGGGTGGTTGCTTTAGGTCATCCTTCCAGGAATTTAATTCGCCGTCGGCGGGAAGTTTGCTGGCAGCAGTTGGCATTTCAGGTTCTGGAGAAGACATGTGTTTTGACATTGAAGATGCGGTCTCATGACCCTTTTGCAGCACGTTTTCAATGGCTGCCCAAGTCGCTTCAATTTCTCGTGGAATCATGATGACAACTTCGTCGCCCGGCTCAGCTTTGAAATATGTCACAGAAGCCAGCAAAACCTTGTATGGTTTGCCCTCTGAGAAGATGCAATAATTTCCTTTTTCGTCCTGACTGACGATTCCAATGACGCTTTTTCTGTCAGCGGGCCCGATTTGTTTATATACGAAAGATCCGTCGGGAGTGATTGTCAGTTTCAACATGTCTCCTTCGACGAGTTTTGATTTTGAAGCATAGTTTGCAGGCACGGGATATTGTTTGCCATCGATTCCGATCATGATCTGTCCGTCGAAAGTTCCTTCAACGACATTTCCCTCAGCGTCCTCATCAATTTTTCTCTTGCGCCCAGTTTTTTTCTTGCCCTCCAATTGGAGCAGCATCGCTTTCGCACTCTGCATGGTCTTTTCGGCCTGCAGCATCATTTGGCGAAGCATCTCTATTTTATGAGTTTTGTCTTGCTCGCTCATTTCATCGCTAGTGTGTTGATTCAATGTCATTTTTGTTTTTGACAAGAAGAACTCAGGTTTTTTAATCCTAAGCACCACCCGTATTTTGGTTTTTGTTTTACACTAAAATTATATATCATATTTGAAATATCTGCAATGTTTTTTAAAGCGGAATTTCATGGTATATTTATATTGTAAGTTCAAAGGAAATATGGGTAAATCCAGTAGTGAAATTCGAAATGAGTTTTGTTGTCGCTGGTGATTGTCTTTTATAATAAAAATACTTTAATTTTTTAAAATTATAATTCTTATCGGTCAAAGGCCGTTCGAATTTCTACTACTAGAATGGATAAATTATTGGTTGATCATCTTTGGGTCGTTATTCTGGTGCTTTTGCTGACGCTGCCAATCAAAGCTGCGGCTCTTTGGCGCAGCGCGCGGCGCAATCATTTGGGCTGGTTTCTCACTTTTGTGATTCTCAACACCTTGGGAATTTTGGAGCTTCTGTATATTTTCATTTTCAGTAATTGGGGATTGAAAAAGAACCAAGAGCAAGAAGAGGAAAAACCGCAAGTCAGACAAGCGCATAATTCTAAATTTTCATCCAGCTCAAAGAGCCGAACAACAATCGTATGACAAAGCAAGACTGGATCGAGATTAAAAAAACCATCATCCCGATTTTGAAATGGGGTGGCATCGGAGTGCTTCCAACTGACACCCTGTATGGCGTGGTTGGCAGCGCGTTCGACAAAAAAACGGTCGAGCTGATTTATGAGCTGCGTAAAAGAGATTCGGACAAGCCGATGATCATTTTGATTTCTTCTGTTGGCGATCTAAAAAAGTTCGGCGTTGTTTTGAGTGGCGCACAGAAAAAAACTTTGAGTAAAATTTGGCCTGCCAAGGTGAGTGTGGTGTTTTCTTGCAAAGACAAAAAATTCAAATATCTGCATCGAGGGAAAAATTCTTTGGCTTTTCGTTTGCCCGCTGAGGCTGGGCTGGTTGGACTGCTTAAAAAAACTGGACCCTTGGTTGCGCCCAGTGCCAACAAGTCCGGAAAAAATCCCGCCGCAACTTATTTGGAGGCCAAGAAGTATTTTGGCGAAGAAGTTGATTTTTATGTGGATGGTGGCAAACTCAAATCCAAACCTTCTACTATTATAGAGATGAAAGAAGATGGCAGCTTGAAGGTCTTGCGCGAAGGAGCGGTAAAATTGCCAAAACGCCTGAAATAGGCTAATATCTGCTTATTAATGATAATTTAATACTTTTGAAGCCAAAAATATGATTCGAGAAGATATTTTGCAGACAAAATTAGAGAAACTTGAGAAAATCAGGGAGTTTGGGATGGATCCATACCCGGAAAAATCTGAGCGTGAAATGAAAAATGCCGAAGCTTTGGAAAAATTCGAGGAGCTGGGCGAAAAGAAAATAACCTTGGTTGGACGCGTGCGTTCCATGCGGCCGATGGGAGGCTCTGCTTTTGCCAACATTGAAGATGAATCTGGCAAGATGCAGCTGTTTTTGAACAAGGGAAATATGGCTGAGGAATTGTTCAAGCTTTTCACTAAGAATGTGGAGCTAGGAGATTTCGTGCAGGTGACTGGCGAAATGTTTCTGACCAAGACGGAAGAGAAATCACTGAAAGTTGTCGATTGGAAAATGCTTTCCAAAAACATTCGTCCAATCCCGACCGAGCATTTCGGAATCAAGGACGAGGAAGAACTTTTGAGAAAAAGATATTTGGATTTGATGACCAATCCTGAGACGCGCGACCTTTTTCGCAAGAAAAATATTTTCTGGCAGACCGTGCGAACCTTCTTGGCTGGTGACGGATTTTTGGAAGTGCAAAATCCAGTGTTTGAGCACACTCCAGGAGGAGCCGATGCGGAACCATTCATCACTCATCACAATGCGCTTGATCAAGATTTCTACATGCGCATTTCTTTGGAGCTTGCCTTGAAGAGATTGTTGGTTGGAGGTTATGAAAAAGTTTTTGAAATTGGCCGTGTTTTTCGCAATGAAGGAATTGATCGTCATCATTTGCAAGAATTTGATCACATGGAATTCTATGCGGCATATTGGGATTTGCAAAAGGGAATTGAGTTTTCGGAAAATTTGTATAAAGAAATCGTGAAAAATGTGACTGGCGGAATGGTTACTGAATATGAAGGCGCCACAATTGATTGGTCTGCAAAATTTCCAATCGTGGATTATTTTGACGCTTTCAAAAAAGAAACTGGCATTGATCTTGCTGAAGAAGTTACGGCTGAGGATTTGATGAAAAAAGCTGATGAGCTTGGAATTAAATATGAAAAAACTTATGGCAAAGGACGCATGATTGACACGGTGTATAAAAAAACTGTGCGACTGAAAATGATTCAGCCATGTTTCTTGGTTGGTCATCCAATTGAAGTTTCTCCATTGGCCAAAAAAGATCCAGCAAATCCAAATAAAGTTTTGCGCTTTCAAGTGGTGGCTGGCACAGCTGAGCTTTGCAATGCCTTTGCAGAATTGAATGATCCGATTGATCAGCGATCACGCTTTGAGGAGCAAATGAAATTGCGTGAAGCGGGCGATGCCGAAGCACAAATGATCGACGAAGATTTCATTGAAGCTCTTGAATATGGCATGCCAAACGCTTTTGGTTTCGGTCTTTCTGAACGTCTCTTCTCTTTCTTGATGAACAAATCAGTTCGCGAATGTGTGATCTTCCCAGGGATGAAAAGCAAGGAGTAACTTGTAAGAAAAATAAAAACAATCGTATTATAATCCTTATATCCATTAATCCATTAAAGGATGTAAAATGGCAAAAGTAAAACCACACGCAATTGATCCAAAAGAAAAATTTGAGGCAATCGACAATTTGTTTGACGTTATTTCAAACTTGAAAACAAAAAATGAGATTGTGGATTTTTTTCTTGGACTTTTCACTGCCAGCGAATCATTGATGATGGCGCGTAGAATTCAGGTTGCGCGGTTGCTTTTGGATGGAAAAGGTTATGAAGAAATACAAAAAAGACTAAGAGTTAGCAGTCAAATGATACACAATACGGATCAATGGTTGCACAAGGGCGACAATAAGTATGTTGAATGGCTGAATTTAAGAATTCAAAAAAAGAAAGCGATAGAAAACAAGAAAGTTCTGACATATGAAAGCATGTTAGATAAATATCCTTACCACCGATTCATAAAGAATATTTTTAATTAACTATTTCATCCTTTAATCCATTAATGGATTAAATAGTGAGTTGTGCGCCTTTTTTGCTAATAAGATAATTATGAAAAGAATTTTGCTTATCGTTTTGGTTTGGTTGTTCGTTGTGAATCTGTTTGGGTTTGTGGCGCTCAATCGTTTCAATTTGACGCCAGACACGTCGTACACCTGGATCACGCCGGAAAGTTTTCCAGTGGCCAAAGATTCTGGGTTGATTGATATGCACAATCGTTGGGATACTTTTTGGTATTTGGATATTGTGAACAATGGATATCATCTGAACTCCAACAACACTTTGGCTAACGTGGTTTTCTTTCCACTCTATCCAACTCTGATAAAAATTATTGGCACAATTTTGCTGGGAAATTTCGTGCTGGCTGGCTGGATTTTGAGCATGACCTTCTTGCTGCTTTCTTGCGCGTATCTGTATAAGTTTGTGAAAGAGTTTCATCCTGAGATTGATCCAGAATTGCCGGTTTTATTGATGCTGATTTTTCCGACTGCGTTTTTCTTTAATGTTGTGTACACGGAATCAATTTTCTTGTTTTTGACGATTGCAACGTTCTATTATACTTTCCGCAAGAAATATTATCTGGCAGGGCTCATTGCATTTTTGGGAGCATTGGCCCACAGCAATGGAGTTTTTTTGGCGCTGCCAATCCTCTGGAAAATTGTCGAAGGTGAAGGTTGGAAAAATATGCTGGCGCCAAAGATGTGGAAACATTTTATTCCAGTTTTCTTTGCACCGATTGGAAGTTTTCTTTTTCTCGGATATGATTGGTGGAAATTTGGCGACCCAATGTTGTTTTTCAAAATTCAGAGCGCGTGGGGAAGATCGTTCACCATCAATTGGGATCATTTTTCTTTTTTCTCGCATCCTTCGATTGCCAACATGGGAATCGATGTTTTCTTAGCCATTTTCATTATTTCTGCAGTAGTGGTAGTATATCGAAAACTTTCGCCGCTCTATGCAATTTTCATGTCCACAACCTTGATTGCTGCTTTCACTTCCGGAACATTGATGAGCGTGGGACGCTACAGTTTGGTGATGTTTCCACTTTTCATCCTGTTGGCTAAAATTAAGAATAAGACTGTGCAAATGGGCTGGATTCTTTTGTCGACTTTGTTTTTGGCGCTGGATATAATACTGTGGGTCAATAATTATTGGGCTGGCTAGAGCAGCTTTTTAGGCAATAGCTTTTCAGCTTCCTAGGAAAATGCAAGAATAAAAAATAATAAACCTTAAGTGTTAACTCTTAGCTTGCGTCTAAAAAGCTAAGAAGCTAATGCCTAAGAAGCTAATTTTATGGGTATTGCAGTTGAATTTAATCCGGATTTAGCACTTCGCGACATTTGCGAATTCAAAGAGGGAAGAAGAAAAATTGAAGAATGTATTCCTGAAAAATTGGAGGTTGGAAAAGTTTACGACTTTTTCAAAAAAGAACAGCGAATATATTATCTTTTGGGTGAGGTTTCTTTGATTGAAACCACGACCACTGGTGGAAGTTTTTCTAAAGCGCGAGCCAATGTGAATATTTTGGAAGTGACTCATTTCCTTGAGAATGGCGTTGTTTGCACCAAGGGAAAATATGAAGTTGTTGAAGTTTTTGAAATTGACAAAAATGCTCCATTTGAAAAATGCAGCATGACCAAATAAATATGAAAATTATTATCTGCGCGAGTATGTCAGCAATAAAAAAGATAATCGAAGTTCAGGATGATCTGAAAGTTCTTGGACATGAAGTTGTTGCTCCTGAGAATCTGGAAAGACATCTCGCAAAAACTTTTTCTTCAGACGAATCGACGGAGGAAAAAATAAAAGATGATTTGATAAGGCGATACTTTGAAAAAATAAAAGATGCTGACGCAGTGTTGGTTTTGAATTTGGATAAGAATGGAATTGCAAATTATATCGGAGGCAACACATTTTTGGAAATGGGATTTGCGCATGTTCTTGCTAAAAAGATTTATTTGCTTAGCGAAATTCCAGAAGTTTCATATAGAGATGAAATCATAGCTATGCAGCCAGTCATTATTAATGGCGATTTGAAAAAAATATGTTAAAAAAGAGCATGTATTATATTAAAGGGTTTATGCGGATGTCTACAATGGTTATCCTGCTTATTTTGTTGGTGACTTATTATTTCTATCAGGACAAAATTAAAGAAATTTCCAGCCAAGCTATTGAAAACAATAAAAAAGACGGTACGCTTTTTTATGTGGAAGGTATCTGGGCCAAAATGAAAGGTGCTCAGAAAATGCAAGATGACAGGAATAAGGCCGTGTATGAGCTTATAGATTCAGCAAAATAATTTTATTTATCCAAGCAGTGAAATTCAGAATGATATCTAGTTTGATTCATAAGTGTATAAATAGTTTAGGTGTTAATAATTGGTTTATCTTGAAATTTATTGGTCAAAGACCATCTGAATTTCTACTGCTGGATGAAAAAAGTTTTAGTCTTTGGGACATTTGATATTTTTCATGAAGGCCATTGGGACTTTTTGAAACAGGCCAGAAAGCATGGAGAATTTTTGCGTGTGGTGGTGGCAAGAAACGTGACTGTCTTGAACGTCAAAGGACGGCTGCCAAGATTTTCAGAAGGGGAAAGGGTTGAGGCAATCAAAAAAAGCGGTTTGGCTGATGAGGTGGTGCTTGGAAGCTTGAATGATAGATATGAGGTTGTACGAGAGTATAAACCGGATGTGATTTGCCTGGGCTATGACCAAAAGCAATCCCTGGCTGAGCTTCGCAGAAAACTCAATGAATCAGGGATGGAAAAAACTGAAATAATAAAACTTTTGCCTTATAAACCGGAAAAATACAAATCTTCCTTGTTGCGTGAAAAAATGTAGTTCAAGAGTGAAAGATTTTTTTCATAAGTGTGTAATATTTAGCATGGTCCGTAGCTCAGCGGTAGAGCGACTATCGGGGTGATGCGGAAAGGCTTTGGTTGATAATCCCTTTAAAAAGGATCTTCGTCAATCATTACTCTCTCCGTCTGATAGCATGGCACGCTAGTTCGAATCTAGCCGGACCGTCAAGTAAAAACATTTCTTCGGAAATGTTTTTTATTTTCGGTTGGATTCGAACAGGAAAGCGGTCGGGGAAACCTGGGTTTTCCCGTGGCGGAAGTATTGAAACCGATGGGTTTCAAAGAGCGAAGCGAGTGAGATCATCAGACCGGACCGTCAAAAAATAAAAAATCCTCACAAGGAGGATTTTTTATTTATGTCTAATTGGATTCGAGTTGTTATTTGAAATAACAGATTTCATCGTCACGCAAATTTTCCTTCAAGAAAATCTCGATGTTTTGCAACACTTTTGATTCTTGTGAAGAATCAAAAGTGTTATCTTCCTTGAGTTTTTCGTTGATTATGGTTGCAGCAACCCATCTGTTCTTGATTTTCCCATCTTCCGCATGTTGAATTATGGAGGAGAAAATATCCAAAATTGAAAAATCTCCCGATTGATATGATCGATGACTTGTCATGGCATCGTAGACATCGATGGTGTGAATTATATCGGAAGAAAGTTCAACCATCACTTGCAAAGCTGAAGTGGAAACCGGAGTCTCAACGTTTTGATTCTCTGAGGATTCATAATTGTGATGGTGACCGGCTAGCAAGGCTTCAAGCCCATAGCCCAATTTCTTCAGCATGTTCTTCGATTCCTTTTCATGCGGTTCAATTATCTTCATCAGTGGCAGATTTCCGTCTATTCCTCTTTCTGCAAAAGCTTTCAGCTCCTCGGGATTATTAAACGCCTTGTTTGTTGGAACGAATGACACAGCGCGAAATTTATTATTATTAAGAAACTCATGTAATTTTGTGTAATCACCTCTATATGCATCAGGCACAGGAATGGGAGGTTCATGATTAGTTAAAATATCATCTTGTTGTTCAGGAGAAAGTTCTGTCATGAAGAGGTATGTCCATATCTCGTCTGAAACCCTGCTATTGAGTATGAATTTTGGAATCGACAACTTTCCGAGGTCATGGAAAAGACAGGCAATATAAAATTGTTTCAAAATAACCCCTTCTTGCTCTATTTCTTTTCCCAGCCCGACCAGTTTGGTCTCGAGTATTTCTTTGGCAAAGGTATATGTGCGCACGCAGTGTTCAAAAGTGCCCTTATCGAAAATTTCCAAGGCGGTGAGGATTCGCCAATCCTTTTCTATCAAAAAAGTGGCGCCGGACAGTTCGGTGGCGTATTCTTTTTTGACGCGCTCCGTTTCTTGCTGCATCGCTTTGTTATCCATTTTTTCATCAAGCAGAAAATTTTCGATGTTATTCAAATCACCTGATTGAAAAAGTTCACTGAGTGCTTGTTTTTGCTCCTCCTTTTCTCTTGCCATGCGCAGTCTGTCGTTCTCCTTCATAAGTGGGTGTGTGGCAAATTCAAGAACGTCATGTTTGTCGAAAGGCCTTGCTTTGTGGGTGGCATCTTGTGTTTGTTTTTCAGTTTTTTGCTCATACAAATAAGCCGCACCTTCCGGTTCAACTGGTTGATTTGGCGCTTCAAAGCGCGGAACTGACCTTTCAAAAATATTTCTCATTAGTTTTTCTTTTTCTGTTTTTTCTGCACCCGTATTATAACTCAAAAAAGACTTTTCTTCTACTTTTATTAAAAAGGGGAATGTGCAAACGATTTTTCTTGCAAAAAGCTTGAATAAAGGCTAATATGTATACATATTAACAAGAGCCATAATTTCAAAATACATATGTTGGATATAAAATTTATCAAGGAACATAAGGAAGAAGTTGCTGATGCAATCTTGCGAAAAAATATTGATTTGGATTTGGAGAAACTTTTGGCTGTGGATAAAGAAAGAATTTTTTTGCTTCAAGAAGTTGAGCAATTGCTTGCACTCAAGAATGATTTGAATGATATGATCAAATCTGCAGCTAGTGATGATGAGCGCAAAGAAATTATTGAAAAAGGCAAAGAAATCAAAACTAAACTTGAAATTAAAGAGCCGCAATACAAAAAAATCAAAGATGAATTTGATGATTTGATGGTGAAGGTGCCGAATATCATCTCAAAAGACACTCCAACTGGGAAATCTGACGAGGACAATGTGGAAATTGAGAGGGCAGGAGAGATCCATACTTTTGATTTTCCAATCAAGGACCACATGCAACTTGGCAAGGATTTGGATATTTTGGACTTGGAAAAAGGTACCAAGGTGGCAGGCTTTCGCGGATATTACATGAAAAATGAAGGTGCCTCACTGATGATGGCGTTGATGATGTATGCGATGAATAAATTGGTTGAAAAAGGTTATGCGCCAATGATTCCTCCAACGCTCGTGAAAGGCTCTGCACTTTTTGGCACAGGATATTTTAAGGGCAAGGAATATGACAGCAGCGTGGATGAAGTGTATGAAGTTGCTTCAGGAGACAAAGAGTCTGACGGCAAGGCAAGCAAAGAAAAGAAATTTTTGGTTGGGACAGCGGAGCCATCACTTTTGGCATATTATTCTGACGAAGTTTTGAAAGAGGAACAACTGCCAATCAAGATCGTGGGATATTCGCAGTGTTATCGCAGTGAAATTGGGTCATATGGAAAAGACACCAAGGGATTCTATCGTGTGCATGAGTTCATGAAAGTTGAGCAGGTGGTGCTGATGGCAGCCAATGAAGAAGAGTCCATCAAGATGCATGATGACATGCTGCAAATTTCCAAAGAAGTTCACGCAGAACTGGGACTGCCATATCGCGTGCTGAAAATCTGCTCAGGCGACATGAGCGCCGGAAAATTCAGAGCTTATGACATTGAAGCTTGGATGCCAAGTCGTGACGGCTTTGGCGAAACAGGCTCAGCTTCAAACTTCTTGGATTGGCAAGCACGAAGATTGAATGTAAAATATGTTGATAAAAACGGCGAGAAAAAACATGTCTACATGCTCAACAACACCGTGCTTCCTTCGCCGCGACCTTTCATCGCAATCTTGGAAAACTTCCAACAAGCCGACGGCTCAGTCGTGATTCCTGAGGTTTTGAGAAAATATATGCCAGGTAATATTGGGATTATAAAAAATAAAAAATAATCTTATGAGAGTTGAAGTAACAAAAGAAGATGTTGTATTTAAATTCTTTTTATTCTCAGTAACAATTCCAAAAGAAGGAAATGATGTCGAATATCTTTTTGCTGATCTTGGGAAAACAATAGGGTTGTTGCCTTTGTGGTTGTTTATAGTGCCAAAAAAGTACAAAACTAGTGCTTTTGGAAAAGTTTGGCTTTATTTTTATTATTATTTTACTATACTTCATTCAAGTTATGATCCAATTGGCATTATGATTAAATCTATTTCTAGTAGTAGGGAAAATTATTTTTTGGTTAGCACGTTGATAATTAGAGGAGATGATAAAATAGTTGATTTTATAAATCAATTAAGGGGTGCCGGATATGATATTGATGATATTTCAAAAAAATATGACGAAATAGCTAATGCTCCAATTGAGCAAAAATTTATTTCAGGTACACAAGAATGGAAGAAAGATAGGTTTTTGCTGTTTGCAGTAATCCCATTTGTTATTTTTGAGTTAGTATTTTCTTTAATTTTTTTCTCTGGTACAAATCTTCATATAGCTACCTTTGCTAAGGTTACTCTTATCTTGGCTTTGTTTTTTTATGGATTTTTTCGTCTCATTACAATAAGAAAATAAAAATTATGGATTTAAAAAATACTTAATAATATTAAAGCAAAGAAAATTATTGTTTCAAGAAATTCAGAATTGAAATTGAAAGATGGATATGTGTTGGCTTCTTCTGCTGAGAATGCTCTTGATATTGCAATGAAAAGCAATTGCAAAGAAATTTTAGTTGCAGGCGGTGGAGAATTGAATTGCGCTTTCTTGGAAAGTGATTTGATTGATGGGATAGCGCTTACAATCGAGCCATGTATTTTGGGACAAGGTATTGATTTTGCTGGTGGCAGCGAATTTACTAAGAAGCTAAATTTGATTGATGTCGAAAAGTTGGGTGGCAGAATTGTGAAATTGAATTATGAAATTGTTAAATAGATTCATTATGGATATTATTGAAAAAGTTCGACAATTTGTGGAAGATGAATGTAAAAAACCGACGAGTAAATATGGCTATGAGCCATATGAATTTCATTTTGCACCGACTGTGAAATATGCCAAGCAATTGGCTGAGGATTTGGGCGGCGACTTGGAAATTGTCACAATCGCAGCTTGGATTCACGATATCGGTTCGATTATGGTTGGTCGCGAAGATCATCACATCACTGGAGCCAAAATAGCCGAAGAAAAATTGAGAGAATTTGGATACGGCGAAGAAAAAGTGCAATTGGTGAAAAATTGCGTCCTGCATCATCGTGGTTCGCAAAAAATGGAGCTGGAAACTTTGGAGGAGCAGATTTTGGCGGAAGCGGACGCAATGAGTAATTTCGATGAAATTGCAGGCATGTTCAAAGCTGCTTTTGTTTATGAAAAATTGAATCAAAAAGAAGGCAGGGAATCAGTACTGCGAAAATTGGAGAACAAATGGAATCAACTCAAATTTGAAAAATCCAAAGAGATGATTCGTCCAAAATTCGAAGCCGCAAAACTTTTATTAGAAAACAAATAATATGAAAAAACTTCAATTTCCAAAAGGTTTTTTGTGGGGAGCTGCGATGAGCTCGCATCAGGTTGAAGGTGGAAATTCAAATAATGATTGGTATGCCTGGGAGGAAGCTGGCAAAACACTGGGAAGGTCTGGCAAGGCAACTGATTATTGGAACAAATATCAGCAGGACAATGCAATTGCTCAAGATCTGGGATGCAGCGCTTTCAGATTTTCTTTAGAGTGGTCAAGAATTGAACCGGCTGACGGAGAATTTAATAAAGAAGCAATTGAACATTACAGGAATGTTTTGCAGGATTTGAAAACAAAAGGCATGCAGCGCGTGGTGACGCTTTGTCATTGGACACTGCCACTCTGGTTTGCGCAAAAAGGAGGTTGGCACGGAAAAAATCCTGAAAAAGACTTCGTTCGTTATTGTGAGTTTGTCATTAAAGAGCTTGGAGATGAAATTGATATCTTGATAACTTTAAATGAGCCAACCATACCACTTAATAAAGGTTATTTGGCTGGAGTTTTTCCTCCTGGAAAAAAATCAATCGCAGCTTTCTGGACAGCCAGAAATAATATGATAAAAGCGCATAGTGAATGCTACAAGCTGGTTAAAAATATCAAGCCAGAATTGCCTGTTGGCATAACTCAATTTTGCAACACATTTGAAACGGCTGGAGTGCTACGGATTTTCAATGGATTAGCAAAGAAGTTTGAAGTTTTTTATAACTGGGGTTTCGTGAAAAAAAGTCTTGATTTTCACGACTTTGTTGGTGTGGACTATTATGCAACTTTTGTTTTTTCACTGAAGTATCCTTTTATCGCCAGAAAAACAACTATGGACAGATGGACGGACATGAATTGGGGAATTTATCCTCAAGGGCTTTATGATGTTTGTATGGAAGCTCAAAGTGAATTTCAAAAACCAATCTATATTTTTGAAAATGGCTTGGCTGATGCAAACGACAAGCATCGAAAGGATTTCATTCGAGACCATCTAATGTTCTTGCATAAGGCTATTGATGGTGGGGCTGATGTAAGAGGATATTTTTATTGGTCACTGACTGACAATTTTGAATGGAATAAGGCCTTTGAACCGCGCTTTGGTTTGGTGGAAATAAATTACGAAACCTTGGAAAGAAAAATTCGACCGAGCGCTTTGGAGTACGCAAAGATTTGCAAAAATAATGAATTGGAGTTAGGATGATTTCTTCCACTGACCCGGTTTATATTTTTTGTTTTAAAATATATGTTATTAGGATTTGCAACAGGGGATTTGCACAAAACTCACGACAGGCTTGCGCCATCGACTTTTGATGTGTTTCGTAAGATGGGAGCCAATGCGATTGAACTGACAGTGGTTGATTTGAATGCGGCTGAGCGTTTGTTGGCATTGGTGCCTGAGGATTTGATGCATTTTGAATACATTTCGATTCACGCGCCATCCTTTGATTTTTTTAGCGCTGAAGAGATTGCCAAATTCAGAGAAGTGCTTTCAATTTTTGAAAAAGTCAGCAAAAAAATAAAAATAGACGCAATCGTTGTTCATCCTGACACGATCAGAGATTGGGAAATTTTCGCAGAATATAATCTGCCAATCAAACTTGAAAATATGGACTGGACCAAGGAAGTTGGAAAATATGTTGACAGTATGCAGGCAATCATTGAAAAATTTGATGCGCCTATGGTGCTGGACCTCAACCATTGCTACACAAATGACCCGACCATGCATTTAGCCAAAGAAATGTTTGAAACTTTTGGAGGCAGGATTGAAGAGATTCATTTGAGCGGATTTGAACAATTTCATGAACCACTTTTCAAAACCAAGCAGTTGGAAATCCTGAAAGCGATTCCCGACAAAAGGCTGCCAATTATTATTGAAAGTGAATGTGACACGGTTGAAGATGCACAAAAGGAATTCCGATATGTGCAAAAGTATTTGTTGGAAAAATAAAAACTTTGCAAATTGCCCCCTTCGGGGATATATTGTCCGGACAAAATCATAGATTTTATATGGAGCAATTTCACCCTTCGGGTATATATTGTCCGGACAAAATCATAGATTTCGAAGGACAATTATAAAGCCCACCGGAATTTCTCCGTGTGGGCTTTTCTGTTGTTGATTGATTTTCACCAGCCGAAAAATGCTTTTCTCCAGCTTGTCACTCGCTCATCTTCAGGCAGTGTGACGTGCACTTCGAGTTTACTTTTCTGCCAATTTTTTTCGTTGTGACCACGTAGTTCCAATTGTATCTTGTTCAAAGGAAAAACGCGCATTGTTCGATAGGTGTTGTCATCTTGTCGGTCTTTTAAGATAAGCTGACCCTCGGAGATGCGGATTAGATGTTCAGGATAAAACACCTCGTTATTTCGCAGGCGTTTTCTGAAAAAGTAATCATTGAGAATGCCGTCAGTAGGCGTTTTTCCAAGCCTTGGAAATGAGAGGCAAAGCCTTCCTGCTACTTTTTTAAGCGCCTCTTGTTTTCCGCTCGGATCACTTGATGAATTGAATTTTTCAACAAGTTCATGCAATTGTCTCAATTTGTCGGTATAATTCATTATAGATGCGCGCTTGCTTTGTTCCATCGCATCATCTCGTAGTCTCGGGCCGTAGCGAATTTCTTGCTGTCCAGCTCGACTGTTGTCTCCGCCAAAACGAAAAGGCACAACATCATCATTCCAACTCATAGTAATTCTCCTTTCAAAATGTGATGGAAGCTGGAGTTTCAATGCTGAGCAGATCTGTGTCTGCTACGGTAATGCTCATATAGAATCTGCTTTCATCTGTGCCCATCACTTCATTCTTTATTGATATGATATTCTGTACCAGAATTGATTTTTTTAGAATCCACAATCCATCGCGTCTTTCTTCAATTACAACATACGGTGTGTGATTATTTTTTTCATCAACTGCAATGCGCGCATACCAGCAACCGGAATCTTTCCCTTCTTGAAACGAACTGCGCGGTTTGTAATTTGCCATTCCGTAGATAATAATACCTTCAAGATTGGCAAAACCAAACAGGGTTTGAAGAATGCCGGCCTTAACATTGGTGCTCGCTGTTGGGCCATTGAAGAGTCTGGCGTAGGCATTGTTGCGTACAGCGATGACTGCGTTAGGATCAAGGTTTGTTTCTGGCATAAATTCCTCCTCTTTCTATGTATTTTGAAATTGTTAAGCAACATTGCGAAATTTGCCTTATTCTTGCACCCTTTTTGACAAGTGTCAATAAATGCTTTAGAATTTGATAGTTACAAATAAGTCCCTATCTTGAGCCAAAAAGCAGGAATTTAAATTGGAAAAAAATAAAGATTATCAAAACACTTGACAAGTTATTTTTACCTTGCTAAACTGTTTAAGCAGTAGAGAAGAGAGGATGTTAAATTCACTAAGAAACATCAACGTAAAAAAGCAAATATTTAAAAATTCGGTCGATGTGAAAAAATACATCCCGATGCATATCAAAAGATGTGCGTGAGGATGTGTTTTTTATACTCTCAGAGTATAGCTCTGAAAAGTAAAAAATAGAGAACTTTAAAAAGTTGTAATAATAGTACTGATCGCAATTTATTGCGGTTAGTCCTTCGAATCAATAGCAATATTGATTCACTGGTTGTTTGTTTGAGCTTATACGTTTTGCATCTTTTCGTTAAATAAAGATGATACCTGATTGAGCAAAACTTCGGTTTTGTTTAAATCTATTTATTGAGAGTTTGATCCTAGCTCAGGATGAACGCTGGCGGCGTGGATAAGGCATGCAAGTCGAGTGGGTTTAGGCCCACGGCAAACGGGTTAGTAATGCATAGGAACTTTCCTTGAAGTCGTGAATAATCTGGAGAAATCCAGGATAATACACGATGTGCTCTACGGAGTAAAGATTTATCGCTTCAAGAGAGGCCTATGTCCTATCAGCTAGTTGGTAGTGTAATGGACTACCAAGGCTATGACGGGTAGGGGGTGTGAGAGCACGGCCCCCAACATTGGGACTGAGAACTGCCCAAACTCCTACGGGAGGCTGCAGTCGAGAATATTCCACAATGGACGAAAGTCTGATGGAGCGACGCCGCGTGCAGGATGAAGGCCTTCGGGTCGTAAACTGCTTTTGTAAGGGAAGAATGCAAATGACGGTACCTTACGAATAAGAGGTTACTAACTCTGTGCCAGCAGTAGCGGTAATACAGAGACCTCAAGCGTTATCCGGATTTATTGGGCGTAAAGAGCTGGTAGGTGGTTATATTAGTCAGATGTCAAATCTTCGAGCTCAACTCGAAAACTGCATTTGAAACGGTATAACTAGAGGGTGTGAGAGATCTATGGAACTCATGGTGTAGCAGTGAAATGCGTTGATATCATGAGGAACACCAAAGGCGAAGGCATTAGATTGGCACACTCCTGACACTGAGCAGCGAAAGCGTGGGTAGCGAATGGGATTAGATACCCCAGTAGTCCACGCCCTAAACGATGTATATTAGGCATTGGAAGTATCGACCCTTTCAGTGTCGTAGCTAACGCGTTAAATATACCGCCTGGGAAGTACGGCCGCAAGGCTAAAACTCAAAGGAATAGACGGGGATCCGCACAAGTAGAGGATCATGTGGTTCAATTCGACGATAAGCGAGGAACCTCACCAGGGTTTGAAACTAAGCTGCATGCCACAGAAATGTGGAGGCCTTTGAGGGTGCTTAGCAGGTGCTGCATGGTTGTCGTCAGCTCGTGCCGTAAGGTGTTCCGTTAAGTCGGGAAACGAGCGCAACCCCTGTCGCGTGTTATACATGTCACGCGAGACTGCCCAGACTAGAGTTCATAAAGAAATTTGTGACCTGCAGTCTGGGAGGAAGGAGGGGATGACGTCAAATCAGCATGGCCCTTTGACACCCTGGGCGACACACGTGATACAATGGCCGGTACAGAGGGTTGCCAAGCCGCGAGGCGGAGCCAATCCCAAAAAACCGGTCTCAGTTCGGATAAGAGTCTGCAACTCGACTCTTTGAAGTTGGATTTACTAGTAATCGGGGATCAGAACGCCCCGGTGAATACGTTCTCGGATCTTGTACTCACCGCCCGTCACACCAAGAGAGTTGGTAACACCCGAAGGCCCCGTGTTAAACCGGGGACAACGGTGGGATCGATGATAAGGGTGAAGTCGTAACAAGGCATCCGTAGCGGAAGCTGTGGATGGATCACCTCCTTTCTAGGGAGTTAAGGTGCGGTTGATGTCTTCGGACATTAACCAAATTCTATGGGTCGTTTGCTCTGATTTATCAGAGTAAAACCAAAAAAATTCTTATAAACATACCATTAGGACTAGCCACAATAGCTTACGATTAGCTTGCTTTTTGTATTGCTGTAGGCATGAAAACACTTTTCGCGAGGTGTTTTTTTGTTTTGGCGAAAAGTGTGGCTAAATCATCTTTTTTAGACTATACCAGGTTAACTCCCTAGAACGAGGTCGGTTCATGGGCGTGTTTTTCAGCTTTTTTTATTTGCCAAATTTTAGTTGATTATAATGGCTTTTCAGGGTAAAATATCAATGTAATTTGTAGTCAATAATTGAATAAAAACATGATACCAATAATCATCATAGCTGTAGTTGTAGTTGGGATAGTAATTTTTGTTTCTAAATCCGCTAAGGGTGTCCAAAAATCAGGTGAGACATGTGATTTGATTATGAAACTTTTGGATTTTCAGATTGATAAAGTCGAAGATAAAGAGAAGTTGCTTGTTGATGAATGGATTCTTGGTTATATTGTTGGAATGTGCCAAATGGCAATGCATGGAATGGGTATGGGCAGAACAGAGTTTGGTGTTATGTTTAAGCTAGTGTTGGCTCATGTTTACGGAGAATCTAATTTAGAAAGGAAAATGACACAGAGTACAGCTTTAATGTCTTCAGGAGACAAAGAGTTCATGGCAGGAAATGATTCAGGGGCGTTTGAATTGGATACTTTTATTAAAAACCCAGAAGAGCTTAATGCACCTAAGGGCATAATTGAGAAATATACATAATTTATAGCTATGGAAAAACATATCACAACCCTGGATAAGCTGACTAAAATTAGTATTATAGTCGGTGTGCTAGTAGTAGCTTTATCAGTTGGCTATTATATAGTTATTTTCTTACCGCAAAAGGAGCAAATGGAATTTAAGCTTCAGGAAGCCACTAATTTAAAACAGCAAGCATTGGATAGGAGATTAGATACAATGGAAGCTAAATCTGCTAGTGATATTACTCCAGCAACAACTAACAACGTTATTAAACCTAGTTACCCTGCTCAAGAAAATACACAGGAAAAAATAGTTGATTGCAAAGTTGATGTATATGATGTAAAAGCCACTAAGGAGGAATGTATACAAGTGGGTTATTTAGAGAAGGAATATAAAGATGATGCTAATGATATTTTAAAAGACCAAAAAAAGTGCTTTGAGACTAGCACATCAATTGAAGATTGCACTGATGAAGCAAAGGATAGATTAAAAGATGTAGAAAAAGACTATGGGAAAGCCATCGATAGAATTATTAAATAGGTTTCGTTGAACAAATATTAATTTATCACAACAATGGAAGGTAATAAGAAACTAAGCATTATCATAGGAGTTAGTCTGGCTATAATCGCAGGTCTTTTTTTGATGTATCGTCTATTTTTCAGTGCACCTCAAGCTCAGGAAGAGCAGAAGGTTTTTATTGTTAATAGAAATCAAACCGAAGTTCAGACCTTGGATAAATTGAAAACTCAGGGACTAATAAGAAGCAAGGTTGCATTTAAAATTGTGCGATTTTTCAAAAAAGGAAATATTGAGGCTGGAGGTTACAATGTCTCAAAAAATATGAGCTCCTGGCAACTGGCTGGAGAACTCAGTTCTGCTCCTGATATGAAATGGGTCGTCATTCCAGAGGGATACAGAAAAGAACAGATAGGTGAAAAACTGGCAGACACGTTTAGTTGGAGCGATGAAGAACTTGATAAATGGAATACTGAGTACACTAAAAATAGAATAGACTATATCGAAGGAACATACTTTCCTGACACTTATCTTATTCCTATTGATGAAAAGGGATTCGATATGGCTAATCGCATGACGAGACGCTTTGATGAGCAATTTGCTCCGTATGTTAGTCAGTTTGCCCAACAGAATATTAAGTGGACTACTGGACTAAAACTCGCATCAATTGTGCAAAGGGAAGCAGGAGGAAAAGATGATATGCCACTTATCGCTGGGATACTTTGGAACAGGCTAAATCAAGACATGAACCTGGAAATTGACGCAACTGTGCAATATGCAAGAGGTAAAACAGACACTGGTTGGTGGGCACCAATCAAATCAGCAGACATAATCAACATTGATTCTCCATATAATACTTACAAATACAAAGGACTGCCTCCATTTCCAATAGGCAACCCAGGATTAGATGCGATTGAAGCGGTTCTTAATCCCACAGAAACTGACTGCTTGTATTATATTCATGACAGTAATAGGCAAATCTATTGTGCTAAGACTTACGAAGAGCATAAAGAAAATATTGAGAAATACTTAAAGAATTAATTATAAGTATGAAATTTTTATTTGTTTTATTTAATCTTATCAGCGTAGCTGTTCTTATGGGTTTTGTGACTACTGATGGGCGTGATGTTTTCGCTGTGATAATTGCTTGGACAATTATTTCAATTATCTTACTTTTAAGCAATGCTATGCTCTTCATAATATATAAGTCTTTAAGAAAAAAAACTTCAAAAATTTAAAAACACACCTCAAGCGAAGTGTGCTTTTTGTTATGCTAAAGAGGGAATTATCAGCAAGTTACATTGTAATTCGTGCAGGTTTCTTTTGTGAGTTTAGATAATTTGTTTTCCTCTTCGTCTAGCTCTTCTTCCTTATTTTTCAATTGTTTCTCAAACATGCTTACTACACTTTTGTAGTTACCCAGATATCCACTACTGTTTTTACATGTAAGACTATCTTCATGACCTTTGCAGTTAGCTTCCGCATCACTCAATTTCTTTTCAGCATTCTCAAGGTCTCTCTTTGTGTTTTTAATGACTGACTTGATTGAATCGATTGCGGATTTTGCATCGTTAATTTGACTCTCGCAATTTTGTTTTTTATTCTCACAAGTGTCTTTTTTCTCAAAAGCAATTCTATCAATACTAGCCTGTTTTTCCGAAGCTTCCTTCTTGGCTTGCTCTTCATCTTTTATTCTTTGTTGCTCATCAAGGATTGCTTGCTGACTATTTACTGTTGCTTGCAGTGCTTGTACTTGAGCATCAATCTCGCTTTTGTTGGTATCAATTTTATCAGCAAGAGTCAAGGTAGCTTGTCTTGGAAACATGCCAAGGATTAAGCTTCTTGTTGGGCTTACAGCCATTCCTATTGAAGGCAGAGCTATCAGACCAACTACTATTCCAATAATGACTCTACGTGATGGTTTTTTCATATTTAACATTAGATACTAGCGGTTATTTCTTTATTACATTTATTACAAATAGTGGCATTTATATGAACTTCGTTTTGACAATTCGGACAATTTTTATGTCCCTCCAAATCTAAATCTTTAGGTATTTCTTCCTTGCCGTAAACTGATTTTTTTATCAGATATTCCGCATAACCTTTATTTAATATGCCAAAGTTCACAATTGCAACTAATCCTAGGGCTGTGTGTCTGCCTTCATTTCCAGCTAATAATGAAATGAAAAATTGAACAAAATAAACTAAAAACACAACAAGAAATGCTATACCCTTGGAAACTGGTCTTTTAAGAAACTTATATCGCAATAATAGTGGCAGTGCTAATCCAAGTCCCCACGTGAAAATAAGACTAATGAGAATGCTTAAAAAGGTCATATATTTTATATTTAATTACATTTATATACTAAATCTACCAAAAATAGCCAATTTATGCAAAAAAGCAGGAGTGCATAACAATTGGTTGACTTCCTGTGCCACGAAGCTAATGTGTCATTGCATTATAAATTAACCATAGAAACACATGAAAAAAGCCAAATTCCTCGCCTTTGAAAAAGTCCGTAAAAGCGGATTGACCAACATGTACGACATTAACGAAGTCAGGCTAATTGCCATCAAATATGGGCAAATGCTGACCAAAGAAGACTGTTTTGATATCATGGTTAATTACGATAAATACAAGAAAAAATATGACAAAATCTAAATTCATCGCATTTGAAAAGGCAAGAATAAGTGGACTAGCAAGGATTCACGATATCAACGAAATCATCTTTGTTGGAATCAAATATGGACAAAAACTCAGCAAGAAAGATTGTATCGACTGCCTGATGAATTATGACAAATACGTTAGAAAATATTTAGTAGACAAATCAATATGGTAACAAAAACAGTAAGTAACACAGCTGAAGAATACCTGATGTGGCTTCAGGTTGAAAAACGCTTCGCTAACTCCAGCATCGTCAGCTACAGGTCACGCTTAAAATCTTTTATTAGAGATGTGGGGGATATTCCTATTGAGCAATTTACAATGGGTGAGATTTACAAATTAAAGCAGGTCTTATTTGAGCGTAACAACAGCGAAGTTTTTATTGGAGTATGTCTTGCATGTCTCAAGGGTTTGCTAAATTACTCAAAGACACAACTTTTAATTCCGCTCAAAATTGATACAGACCTGATTAGAATGCCAACCAGACCTAGGCGTGAAGTGACATATTTGTCCAGCGATGAGATTCAAAGATTCAGAGACGCTATTGATGCTAGAAAAATTCATGGACTAAGATTTCGCACACTTGTAGAAACCTTACTTGGCTCTGGCATGAGAATTTCTGAAGCTCTTTCGCTGAACCGCAATTCGATAGACTTTACTACAAAAGAGGCTAAGGTTATTGGCAAAGGAAACAAGGAACGAACTGTATTTTTTAGTGACGATTCAATTCACTGGATACGAACATATCTTGAAAGAAGAACAGATGAGCACGAGGCACTATTTGTGACTTCGTTTTCGCTAAAGGATGCTGGGGTTAGGAGATTGAGAAATCAGGACAACACGAAATATTTTAAGACTGTCAGAAATAAAGCAGGGATAAACAAAAAAGTGACACCGCATTGTTTAAGGCATTGTTTTGCCTCGCATCTAGCCTTCAATAATTGTCCATTTACGGAGATTAAGACGCTGTGTGGGCACGAGAGACTTGATACGACAATTCGCTACTATGTTGGCTTAACTGACAAGCTCAAAGCCAAAAATGCTCATGAGCAATACTTACACTACTAGTCTTGCATGCTGGATTATTTTGACACTACTAATATCGGCATATCGCCATTAACGCCAATGTGGTATATTTTATGTATAAAAATAATCATAAAATGATGGCACGAGCAAAGATATTTCAAGAAAAAAGCGATGATGATATAGAAAGAAGAACTAGGGCGGTTATTGAACCTGACGATGAGTCCATTGCAGAAGAGGAAAAACAGAAAAATAAAGTCATCAAAAAAGCATGCATTGAAATAGATAGGGAAACTTTCATTAGGCATCTTTTGGAGATATCTGACATTATCGATAGGCAAATAATTAGAAATTCAGATGATGTTAAATCATATGATTTAACAAATGGGAAAAACATTTTACAGTCATTGGTTTATTTGATATTGAATCCTATTTTTTATGGCGAAATTTTAAAAATTAGAAAAAAATTAAAAATTCCCCAATATGGATTTCCAGATAAAAATAGCTTTGAAAAATGGGCAAAGGATTATACGAAAAGGCATGATTTAAACTACAGTCTGACAGAAATGCATTGTAACCTTTCAAAGAAGAATGGAGTTAAAAACAGTGAAGGGGTTTTGAGCAACTTTGGATATGCTGTTGTTTTTAATGAAGCTGAGTGGCTTATAAATAAATATGAACTTGCTTATAAGCGTGATATTTCAAAACTGAATAGTATTTTAGGATATTTTATCGCATACAGATTGAACTTTAACGAAATTGTACAGAAAATTACGAACAATTTTTATAAAAATCGTAGCGAGTCTTTAGTTATAGGATTTGATGTAATTGTAAAGGAATTTCCTATTTCAGAAAGGGATTTCTACAAGTGCCAATGGGTCGTGAAGTTGTATCCTTTTTGCAATAAAACTGAAATAGGGAATATTATAAAGGATTTCTTTGAAAGAAATTTGATTCATGAAAAAAACAAAAAATCTTATGATGAGCAATTGGTAAAAGTTCAAATGAGGAGACTTTTCATAGAAAGAAAGAAATGGGAACGAAAACCAACATTGGAAATGAAGGAAGGGAGTGGTATTGTTGCATTGAAATTTACTACAGACTTCTTTGCCAAGCCGAGCCATGTTATAAGTCTATATAATGAAAAGAAGAATGAAGTGATAAGAATGCTTCAGAAAAAAGAGGAGAGATTAAAGAAAATTCAGGAAAAAAGGCTTAGTAAGAATTTTAGCAGAAACTATTCAATTTATAAGTTGTACATGGAGGGCATTCCTCGTGATATTATATATGATGAAAAATATGGCGAAAAGGAAATTCCTGGCAGTGAATCCTTAAATACAACAAAAGGTGAAATAGGCAAGTTTCAATCTAAAATAAGAGACGCCATCAAAAGAAAAATAGTTTTCTAGCTATTCAAAATTTCAAAATAATCAGTACCCATTTAGGTGGGTGCTTTTTTGTTATGGTTCAAATATGAATTGGGAAAGGGCAATCAAATTTGAGTATGTATTTTTCAAAATTTTCGGTACCCAGGTAAATGACGCCTATTTGGTACAAGTGATATATAACAATAATCAATAAAAATATGAACAATGAAAAAATGGAATTAGCAAAATTTGTTGATTCTCCAGAAGTCAGTACTGAATGTTTTCTTGACCGTTTTGGTGAGGTATTTGTAAGGGTTGAAGTTGGAGGGCACTTGGAAATTATGATGCTAAGTTCAGAAAGGTTTGTGGATTGGATAGTTAAGAAATATAGCGATGTGAACGATGATGCACCTAAACCAGCTGACATTAAGAAGCTCAAGTCAATCTTGAGGGCAAGGGCAACTTTTGGTAAGAGCCGGCACGACTTATCAATAAGGTCTGCATACAGCGATGGATATCTTTGGTATGACCTAGTTGATAATGATTGGAGAGTAATCAGAATCGGAACTTCTGGTTGGGATATTATTGATAGCCCACCCATTTTATTCAAAAGGAATATTCAAAAAGAACAAATAATTCCAGAACATGGAGGAGACGTTCATGACTTGCTTAAATTTGTAAACATTAAAAATGAAAATCAACAGCTTTTATTTTTAATAAGTACAATCGTAAACTTCGTTCCGCACATACCAAGACCCATTCAAGTGTATTTTGGAACTCAAGGTGCAGCCAAATCCACTGTTTGTAAAATGCTAAAAAACATTGTTGACCCTTCAGGAATCGAACTGCTCAATTTGGTTAATGAAACCAAGGAGCTAACGCAACATCTTCATAAGCACTATTTGTTGTCTTTCGATAATTTGGACATGTTAAAAAGTGAAACATCTGATGTTTTATGCAGGGCAGTCACTGGCGGAGGATTGGAAAAGAGAAAACTGTATACCGATTCTGATAGCATAATTTTTGATTATAGAAGAGCCATTGTTATCAACGGAATAAACTTGGTTGCGATAAAGCCAGACCTGCTGGATAGGAGCTTACTGTTTGAGCTGGAAAGGATTGATGAAAAAAGCAGAAAATCAGAAGAGGAAGTTTGGCAAGAATTTGATTCAGTTAAGCCAAAAATTCTCGGAGCAATTTTCGATGTTCTGTCTAAGGCGTTAACTATACTTCCGACAATTACTCTCAGTGAGAGTCCTAGAATGGCTGACTTTGCCAAATGGGGTTGTGCGGTGGCGGAAGCCCTTGGTCATACCCAGGAGCAATTTACCATTGCTTACAATGAAAATCGTGAAATTCAAAACAAGCAGGCTATTGAGGAAAGCCCTATTGCTTTGGCAATTGTAACCCTCATGGATAATCGCAATATCTGGAATGGAACATCGCAGATGCTACTTAAACGCTTGAAACAGATTGCAGTTAAAGAGGAGCTTGATTCAAGCTTGTTTCCAAAGTCCCCAAGTATCCTTAGTAGAAGAGTGAATCAGATAAAGCAGAATTTAAAGAGTGAAGGAATCAAAATTGAAAAGATTGGTCAGCGAGAGTGGCATATTGAAAAGCTTTAAGTATGCCGTTTTTGCCGTAGTGTCGTAGGTAGTTAAAATTTCCAAAAAAACAGTACCCATATAAATGTCATCTGTTTGTTACAAATAAGGCATAACAATAAACACAGAAAAAATGAATTTTCCATTATCCAAAAAATTTAAACTGTCGGAATGCTTTAAGAGATATTTTGCCAAGCTCATGGCTGATGCTTTGCTTTCCAAAAATTCCATTGCCAAGTATATGGAAGTTGCCGATATGATTATTCGACTCATTGGCGATATCAACGTGAAAAATTTCAATGGAGAAATGATTAGTAGATTGAAGCAAATACTCAATGATAGAGACTTAAGTTCCAGCAGAAAAAATCATTTTATCATCGTATCAAGGAATTTGCTTAAGTTTCTAAAGGAGGAGGAAAACTTAGCATATTACGATTATACGAAGATTTCCAAATATAAAATACCAATTAAAGAAGTGAAGATTCTTTCAAGAGAGCAGCTAGAGTTTCTAATTTTATCATTGGAGGGTGCGGTAACATTGGCAAAGCTTCGCTTCAGTGCATTGGTGTTATGTTTAATTTCAACAGGGTGTCGCATAAGTGAGCTACTTTCTTTGGAGATTCAGGACGTAGATATGGTGTCAGGTTTAGCAACAGTTATGGGTAAGGGTAGCAAAAAAAGACAGGTCATATTCAATAAAATTGCTATATACGCACTTGTTAAATATTTGGAAATTAGGACAGATACATGCAGTCAATTGTTTGTTACCGCAAATACCAGCAATCCAAAAGTTTGGCAAAAAAATGATGTGGAACGTTCTATGCGAAAATATGGGCGAAAAATAGGATTAGAAATGAATTTACACCCTCATTTATTACGCAGAAGCAGTGCGAGTTTGCTTTACCATAATGGTGCACCAATGCCAGCCATCAAGAAATTTCTTGGTCACTCCATAAATTCAAGTGCTACGCAAAAGTACTATCTAGGCGAGATTGGATTTGATGAAGTTCAAAAATGTCATGAAAGCATATTAAGTTTTGATTCTAATATGAAAAATGAATCTGGAAAGGAGTGTGTCTCATGAGATATGAAAACGACAGTTGAATTGTTTTGTAAATTTTAGTAATTAGTAAATTAAATAAGTATAAAAATTATTATGAAAAAAGTTGAAACAGGCAATGGCATAGAAGAAAGGGAGGACAGAGAAAATAAGCAGGAATTGTTGGAATTCATAAATGAGAATCCAGGTGCAACTCTGAATGAGTTGCGTGATATTTGGAATGGTTTGGACGGATATGATTTCATGCAGACCATGCTTACTCTCTTTGATGAGTACAAAGTTGTTGAAGATATCGGACACCATTTTACTGATGAGGCTACTAGGCAAAAAACGAGCTATTAGTCGGTGGTTAATTTTAAACAATTAAAGATTAAAGTTTAATAAATTTAACATTAAAATATTATGAAAAAAGTATCAAAAAAAGAAATTGATAAAAATGAAGAAATCATGGAGACAGCAAGGGAGGAAATAGTTTCGATGATGATAAATAAAAGATACGTTGAATCTCAAGAGTTGGCAGACATACTAATATCTTTTCCAGGAAGCACATATGAGGAATTGCAATTGCTTTCAACTGATTGTGAATTATGTGTTGACAGGAAAATTGCATGGTTGGAATCCGAAGGGTTAATTTATTTCGATGGTCAATACTATTATATGGAATTTGATGAGGAATAAATTTTAAGAGAATTAAAAATATAATTAAATTAACAATAAAATGGCTAATAAAAACAAGCATGATTCAAAAAAGGAAGAGCGAGTAATAAATCCAAATATAGCAGAAGACCTTATGCACAACAGATATGATGAGGCAGAGGGGATAATCCAGGGTCTGTATGACTTTCCAGGCAGTACTCGTGAGGAACTCTGGCAATTGAATCCTTCATGCGATGACTGTTTTAATAGGGTAATGGCTTGGTTGGAATCAGCAGGGATTATCCATCACGAGGGTGACTACTATTACTTATCTGAAGAAGAATAATTTATGTGGTGAGTGCTTAATTGATAAGTGCTCACTCATAAGCTAATCTTAAAAAATTATAATATGAATGACGAATCAGAACCGATTAATCCGTTTGAAATAGAAACTGTTGCAGACGCTTTAAGAAATTACAAAGAGAGGGATTTTCTTGTGCAGAACTTGATTCATGAAGATACTGTAAATTTGATAGTTGGTCAACCTAAGTCAGGAAAAAGCTTTGTGATGCTGTTTCTATCTAAGGCTTTATCAGAAGGCAGTAAGTTTGCAAATATGTATACCTGTAAAAAGTCCAAAGTGCTAATTATTGATGAAGATGATGGTAGGCATACTGTCTTATCACGTTGCAAATCAATTGGAATTGTTAAAAATGATAATATACTTCTGATGGTAGGCAAGGGATTTCAAATAGATAATGACGTAGATTTCAAAAGGCTTAGGGATACAATTGCGAAAGAAGACATCAACGTTCTGGTTCTGGATTCTTTTTTAAAGATTCACCGCAAGGAAGAAAATAACGCTTCGGAGATGAGGGACGTTACACAGCGATTAAGGGCTATCGCTAATTTAGGAGTAACGGTATTTGTTATCCATCACGCAGGTAAGTCTTTCAATGGAATAAAAAACACTGCAAGGGGTTCACAGGAAATAACCGCAGGCATGGATACTGTTTACAGTATCGGTAATAAAAAAGGTTTAATTATTCTTTCGTCTTCCATGCTTCGTGACTTGAAGGAATCTGATGACATAATTTCGTTAGAGTTAGTTGAAAAGGGGAAGCTGATGGAGTTGAAATGCGTAAATAAAACTTCAGAGCCCAGGGATAGAAAAGACGATGCAATTAGGATTGAAATAGTGGAAGCACTGAAAAAGCTAAACAAGCCCAGTTCCATAAAAGATGTTGTAACTGCATTATTGAACAATCATAAGGAGTCCATGATTAGAAGGGCTATGAATAGGTTGGTGGCATGTGGTGAGGTAAAGAAAGAATCAACCACTCACAATAAATCTTTGTTCACTATTGGGTAGTTTTGCAGCTTTTCAGTTTTGCAGTTTCCTATATATGTAGTTTAACTATAAAACTGTAGCTTTCCCCCTCCTTAAGAATCCTCCCATTTGGATTATCTTAGCACGTGCCTTTGGCAACCATGTGATTCAAGACTGTTTTATGGTTGCGTTAGTCTTGCACCTAAGTTAATTCAATGCTGGTAACGGTGCAAGCCTTTGAGGGCTAACGCCCTCTTTGATGTTTTTTCTTTTTTAGTCCTGAAAAAGAATCTTGAAAAGCAAGCCAAGTCACTGCAGTACTCATAATAACAAATCGTGATGATGTAGTGTATTTTAAGCAGTAAAACACGTGTCAAAAGCTTGCATTGCTTTTAAAAATGTGCTACTATTAAGTTGTTAGAACAATTAGGAAGCAGAAAACTTCCGACCTTTCAGGCAATTTTACGACTGAGCTATTCTGCCATGAATCGAAGAGCAAAGAGAATCTTATGATATTCCAGCAATGGAGTATTGTTTGAGGACACTTTGCTCTTTTTTGTTATCAAAATTAAGAAATAAATTTAAAAAGTTATGTTTATTCGTAAGCGGAACGGAAATTATCAAGCAGTAAACTCCTATAGAGTTGAAGGCAAAGTAAAGCAACACGTGCTGTCACTAGGTCGTTTTTCAAGTGTCGAAGAAGCAATTAAACAACAAAGAATAATGGTTGAGTGTAGTCTCAGGGAATTAGAAAGACCAGTCACTGAATACACGGAGACTAAATTAAAAAGAATATTTGGCATTCAAGGTCTTCACATATGTCGTGTGCCAGTAAAAGTTGCAGAGAAAAGGAGGGCTAAAGTGCTTAAGCGATATGAGAGGCAGAAGAAAAAGCTTGAGCAACTTGAGGGCATTGAAAAAGTCTTGCATCTGAGAAGAATTGACACGACTGATGGCGGTGACCAGATATATTTTTAAAGTCTTGCATGCAAGATTAGTATGACACGACAAAAGTTACGAGGAATTTATAATTTAAGTTAATCACAAACGTATGAACGAACAAATAGAGGCAATTAAACGAGAACTAAAAAACGATAGCATGGACGAGCTACAAGACTTTATTAGCTTCAGAACCAAGGAGAGATTAGCTGTCAGTGAGTTGAAAAAACTCTTGGGAATATCAAAGGCGATGGCAATCGCAGTTGCTTGTAGCTACATGATTTCTGAAATTAAGAAAATTGAAGCAAAACAAAATGGCAAAAAGTAAATTTGAAGCGTTGCCAGGATTCCTTGGCGGAAAGAGAAAGTTGCTCAAATACATAATGCCACACTTCAATAACTGCGAAGTGGTAGCCGATGTCTTCTGTGGGGGCGGAAGCGTCAGCTTGGAATGTGTCTGGGCAGGGAAACAAGTAGTCGCAAACGATATAGCGTATCGGTCAAAAGTGATAGGAGTGAGCATGATTGCAAACAGAAAAACAAAACTGACTGATGAGGACATTTATGGATTATTCGTGCCTTCAGAAAATGATGGATTTGTAGAAAAGAATTTTTGTCCCAAGTACTTCACGATAGAAATGGCACAGTTTCTAGATACAGAGCTTGCCAATGCTAGAAAGATGAGTTCTCCAAAGAAAGAATTGCTTGAGCTGTGCATTTATAAGCAAATAATGCAAACCAGGCAATTCGGAGGTTTTGGGCATTGTGGAGATACTAAGATGATTACAGCTGGAAAAGAAATAGAGTTGTTGGAATCAGCAAGTTCATCAAGGGGTTCAAAGATTAAAGCAATACTGTCACACCCACTGCCTCAGCTATTGAAAATCAAAGACCAAATCAATAACGCCATTAACGGCAATGCGGAGAGAAATGAATTTTATCAGATGGATTGTTTTGATTTCTTGGAAATGTTGAAACATGAAAACAGGAAAGCAGATGTGGCATATTTTGATAGTCCTTATAAAGACTCGCTGGTCTATTCTAGTCACTACAAAGTTTTGGACAGTGTACTTGAGGGAAAATTGAATATTGAAATAGAAGATAGGGCATTCAATAAAAGTGATGCGTTGGAAAGTTTTGAAAAGTTGTTTGCTTCAGCCGAGTTCATTCCCAAGTGGGTGGTTTCGCTTGGATTTAATCCTAAAGCAGAATCAGGAATCAAGGGCGAAGAATTGCTTGCTGTGATTCAGAAATTCAGACCAGCAAAGTTATATTACCTAGACCATATTTGGGCAATTAACAATATAACGTGCAAGGGAAAAAATGGAGATGAAAATGCAACAGGAAAGAAACAAGATGAGAACGTAGAATATTTAATCGTAACAGAATAAAAAGTATGAGTGAAAACAACGTGTATACAGAAACCGTAATGGTTAAAACAGAATCAATAACGCCAAACGATTATAATCCAAATTCCATGGACGAGAGTCAGTTTGCATCTTTGGTTGCAGACTTTCAAGAAAACGGTTGGGTAGGACAGCCAGTAATTATCAATGAACAGAATGTGATAATTGACGGAGAGCACCGCTGGAGGTGTGCTAAGTTTCTGAATTATGAAAAAGTGCCAACGGTGAAATTCAATCCAAAAGATGAAGACCATCAGAAAATGTTAACGATTGGTTGGAATGCAAAACGTGGAGATATGAGTCCTGCAAAATTAGCTGGAATAATTCAAGAACTTAATCAAAGACATACGCTGGAAGATATGAGTAGCAAGATGGGATTCTCAATGAATGACATCAGAGAAAGACTGGCATCAACAATGGTCACTGCTGAATTTATTGAAGAGCTGAAAAAACAAGCAGAAAATCATGATGCAAATGTTCCATTACTGATGAACTTTGCCGTTACAAAAGAGCAGGAATTAGTCATTCAAGAAGCTCTGGAAAAAGCAGATGGAAAAACCAAGGGAGAGAAACTTACTTCAGTGTGCTTGGCTTATATAAAGGAAAACTAAAAAGAATGGATAATAAAAAGCGAAAAAACAAAATCCCAGTTTATAGCGAAGCGGGATTAGACGCTGTGAAGGGAAACTTAGAAGTCCAGCGTAAGCATGGAGCGTTTGAGTTTCTCAGAAAAAACGTGGCTCCTGTGCCTAACTGTAGCCAGTGTATTTTCGCAAGCGAGTGTGAGTATTACAAAGCTGGACAGACGCAGTGTAGGGCGATTTTAGAGCTACAGGGCGAGATTTATCAGGAAATATCTGAGCTAAGCTACATCAGAAGCGAAGACTTATATTTAGTTGAGAGATTCGTGAAGAATTTTTGTTTTTTAGTAATATGCGAGAAGTGGCTTTCATCAGTTGGACCGTTTCAAATTAAAAAAGACGGACTGGACGTCCAGCCTATTATGACAGTAAAAATTGGCTATGAAAGATTGGTTCTCAAGGAAGCGGAAGCTTTAGGCATCGGTCCACAGGCAAGAGCTAGATTGAATTTAACAAACGTGCAGTCATTTTGTTTTGCATCTGAATTGCAAAAGGCAAAGCCAATCAATGAAGAGACTGCAAAGATAATCTTTGAAGAACAAGAAGATGAAGATAGAACCGATAACAGCTGAAAAATTACTTCAGTATAGAAGTGGAGATATTTGTGCCTTCCTCGAAACTCATTATATTCTAGACAGTGGAAAACCAATCGTGCTTGAGCCTGTTCAGAAGAAAATATTAAATGATATTTTCTTAACAAAGGATGCAGAAGGACTCAGGATATATAATGATGCACTGATTGGGATGATAAAAAAATCAGGGAAGAGTTCGTTGGCATCAGGCGTAGCCCTGTTTATGTTATTTTGTGACCCAATATTTGATGAACCAAATGCTGTTTATTCAATTGCATTTTCTCAAGAACAAGCATCAATTATTTGGAACAAAACCAAAAGAGCTATTGAGAGAAATCCTGTGTTACTGGCTAGTGTTAAAATCTATCGTGATAAAATTTTAGTGCCTTCCACTGGAAATATCTATCAGGTTTTGAGTGCCGAAAGTTTTTCAGCCCATGGGCTGGACCCAACCTGTGTTATAGGAGACGAAATCTGGAATCAAAAAAACCGAGACCTGTTGGATGCTTTGCAGTTTTCTCCAAAAAGAAAACAGCCACTAAGATTTATTGTGACTTACGCTGGAACGAGTACGACTTCAATTCTATATGAGTTATATGAAAAAGGGCTTAACGGAAAAAACCCTCGTATGTATTTTCACTGGGCACATGTACCAGAAGTCTCGTGGATTACGCCTGAGTTCATTGAAGAAAGAAGACGAGAACTACCGCCAGGAGTATTTCAAAGATTCTGGGAAAATCGATGGACAGGAGGGGAAAATTCTTTTTTTACAAGAGAAGATGTGATGCAATGTAGAGATGAATTTTTGAAACCTAAGAATAGGGGGGAAGCTGGCAATCAATATTTCTATGGATGTGACCTCGGGCTCGTGAAGGATAAATCGTGTAGTGTCATACTCCATGCTGATAAAGAAACAGGGCTGGTTATTGTTGATTCAATTAAAACCTGGCAAGGAACTAAGATAAACCCAGTTAAGATTGCAGATATCGAAGAGGATATCTTATTGTCAGCACAAAATTTTCCAAGATTGAAAATCGTAGTAGACCCCTGGAATCTTAAAGGAAGCATCGAAAGATTGAAACGATATTGCAAAATAGAGGAGTACACATTTACTGGCTCCAATGTTGATAAGCTAAGTCGCAACTTATATTTTTATGTTCATAATGGCTTGCTACGTTTTTACAAGCACGAAGAACTAGAAAAAGAATTGTTGAATTTAAATTTGTTGCAGAAGTCTTACGGATATAGATTTGACCACCCTAGCTCACAATTTTCAGACCATGCAATGGCATTGTCTATGGCTCTGTTGCAAGTAGCTGATGCAAGAAAACCCATTGCAGGTGTGATGTTTACGGAGTCTCCAACGATGGAGCAATATCATGAAAAACTTAGAGAGGATGCACGAGTACGAGGCTTAGTTAAAGAAGTAGCAATAACCGAGAAAGTCGTAACAATTAACGAATCCCCATATCCAACTCTTAGCGAGTTAGAACCATGGAGAAAGACCATGCGATTATGAATGAAATATATGCACACAGTGCAGTCGCACTGCTCTATGTTTTAGCTCGGTGGATGTTTGGCTAAGGTCTCATAATTACAGTTATTTACGCATTTAATTTATTAGTTTTAAAATTATGGAAATTATTATTCAAAGTGTTAATGAAATCTCAGCAGGTAGGATGTTAATGAATCTAAGGCATGTTAAAAAGGAGTGCCCAGTGCTCCGTCATTACGTTAGTGAGATAACAGACGATAAGTATTTATTAAGGGATGAGCAAGGAAATATTGTAGCGGAGTTTGATTATCTGATTCTGGATGACAACAGAACAATTAGGTTTGAAAATTTCAGAGGTCAATTTCAGGAGGAGATTAAAAAGATGCTGATGTTCAACTTTGTGGAAATGAATGCCGAGAAGACATATGTGTTTGAAAAAGAAAAGAAAGTCAAACTATATTATTCTCTGGAAGACTTCTGGTTGATTGAAAAGAAAAAGAAAGTGTACAAGATTGGCATCGACCATGAGAAAATTATCGAAGTTGAGCTGTATCATATCCCAACTGAGCTAAGATAACGAGGAGTGGATAACTGGACTTGCTCAAATTACGATAACGAAGGTAATGTGTTGCTGACCTAACAGATACGACATTATGCAATACATTAGTAAATACATTGAATTTTTAGAAGCAAGAAACCTCAGCCCTAATACCATCAGCGTTTATTTGAGGAATCTGGTGGAGTTTGAGCAATATTTGGCTGGGAAGAATATGTCGGTAAAGAGGGCAACGAGAGACTGTATCCGCAGTTTCTTTTTGCTACTTCATGAAAAAAATCAACCAATCACAAGGAGACTTAAACAAACAACGCTTCGCAATTTTTATTTGTATCTTGAAAATGAAAAAATAATCGCAAGCAGTCCAACTAAGAATATTCCATTGCCAAAGGTTGCATCAAAAGAGCCGAGTTATCTTAGTGAGCAAGAATTAGATAAATTATTAAAGGCAGTGCAAAAAGATAAATCAGTATACAGGAAAAGAAACGAAATTATAGTTAGAACTCTGGCGGAGACTGGTATACGCTTAAGCGAGTTAACGAACCTTAATGCTGGAAGCATAAACACCAAAGAAAAAACAATCAGAGTTCTGCGAAAGGGAAGCATTGAGCAGACCCTTCCAATAAATGCGAAGCTTAATATTTTATTTAAAAACTTTATCAAGGATAAAAAGACGGGTGAGCCACTACTTATTAGCAATCATAAAAATAGAATTACAAATAGGAGAGTCGGACTCATGATTAAAAAATATCTAAAGCTGGCAAAGATTGAAAAGCCAAACATCTCGTGCCATAGCATCAGGCATTCATTTTGTGTGAGACTTTTGGAGCAAGGGGTTGATATTAAGACGATTCAGATACTGGCAGGGCACAAGTCTATTGAAACGACATCAGGATATTTGCACATAGCCAAAACAAGACTTAGAAAGGAGGTGGCTAAGGTGGAAATATAGCCTGATTGACCGAAGTTCTTTAACATCGTATTATATAGATAATTAAATACCCAGTCGTCAACCAAAAACCGAGCAGTAATGCTTGAGTTCTAGTTATGCATAAGAAGAGGCAACTCTCCGAAATGTGCGTAACTAGTTTGACGACTGGGACAATCACGTAGGGGGTTGTCTCTTCTTGTTATATATAAGGATATATATAAGGAGAATATTCAATCCAGTAATTAAAAAATTAACCCAGTCGTCAAACTAGTTACCACTATGAGTATTATCATTTCAAAACAAGGGCAGATTGCCCAGAAATTAGAGAAGGCAGACTTTGAAAAAGAGGATTATCTTCAGAATTACATTCATGAAAATCCTGAATCAATTCCAGTTTATGAAATTGAGGAGGACAAAAAGCTATTAGTAGTTGCAAGAGAATTTCCAACTGAGTCAGGACCCATTGATGCCCTCGCCATTGATAGGGATGGCGACTTGTATATAGTTGAGACAAAGCTGTTTAAAAACCCAGACAAACGTACCGTAGTGGCTCAGGCGTTAGACTACGGAGCATCATTGTGGAAGCACACCAATGATTTTGCTGAGTTTATAAAAAGAGTTGATTCGGAAATACAATCAAAGTTCCATGTGACGCTGGAGGAGAAAGCCAAAGATTTTTTTGGAGTAGAAGATGTTAGCTCAATGTTGGATAGGATGGAAAGTAATCTGAAAGACGGTAATATAAAATTTGTGATTTTGATGGACTCAATCAATGAAAGGTTGAAGGATTTGATTATATATGTAAACCAAAACAGTCAGTTTGATATTTATGCGGTGCAATTGGAATACTACAAGTTTAATGATTACGAAATAATGATTCCGAAGTTGTTCGGAGTAGAGGTTAAGAAGAATATTAAGACAGGTTCTAACTCAGCCAGGTTCACTTGGACGAGGGAGGCATTACTTGATAGTATAAACTTAACAATCAAGGATGATAATACACGCAACACAACATTAGAACTTTTCAACTTTACAAATGAGCATGCGGATAAGACTGGACTGGGAAGCGGTAACGCAGGGTCGTTCACCTTTAAATTCAAGGATGCTCGTCCTAAATCTGGTCTGGTATCATTATTTACTGTTTACAGCGATGGAAATAAGAGTTCTCTCCAGCTAGGATTTGGAAATATAAAGTCAGGATTAGGCGAAGAATATCCAAAACTATATTGGGAAAGACTTTCCAGATTGGAGTTTATCAAGGAGTGGAAAAAGGAAGATTTGCTAGGTGGAAACAGCCCATGCATATATGTAAGCGATGCATTTAAGGACAAAGATGCTCTGGAGCGATTCAAGACAGTTATTTTGGAATTTGTAAAAGAAGTTAAAATGTAAATTTTCAATATGCTTACAAAATCTGACTACATTAGATATCTTCAATGCACCAAATTGGCATGGCTCAATAAAAACAGACCAGACCTTATTTCAGAAGAGATTAAAGAGTCACTTTCTGATGTGATGGAGAACGGATACAAAGTAGAGCAATACGCTTACGAACTTTTTCCTGATGGTGTGGTTGCTGAGAGTCCAGCAAAAACTCAGAAGCTAATGAAAAAGGGAGGAGCAGTCTTCCAACCCACCATAATAGCTGGAGAACTTCTTTGCAGGGCGGATATAATTTCTTATGACAAGGAAAATGAGTCATGGGATATATACGAAGTGAAAAGTTCAACACAGGTTAAAGATGTTCATGAATACGATTTATCTTTTCAGAAAACTTGTTTTGAGAAAGCTGGATATAAAGTAGGAAAACTTTTCTTAGTTCACATCAATAATGAATACATTAAAAAGGGAAAAATAAACGCCAAGGAATTGTTTGGTATTGATGATATAACGCAAGTAGTCGATGAATTAGCTCAAGAAACAAAGGATGGGATAATGGAATTGTCACAGATACTTAAGCGTGGCGAAGAAACAAAAGTGAGACCTTTGAAACAATGCAACAGACCTTATCCATGCGTGTTTAAGGATTATTGTCTGCAAGGACTGCCCAATAAATCAATTTATTCAATTATTGGAAAACTGTCCGAAAAAACAATGAACAAATTGCTGGACGATGGGATTGTTGATATTGAAAACATTCCAACCGAACTCATTTCTCCAAGTTTCATGAATCACTTCAACGCAATAAAAAACAATGAGGTTTACATTGAAAAAGAAGGAATCAAAAATGAGCTGGAAAAAATAGAATACCCAATTTACTTCTTGGATTATGAGACATACGGAAGTGCGATTCCTGCTCTTGACGGATACAGACCATATCAAAACATTGTTTTTCAATATTCTCTGCATATCCAAAGAACAGCTGACTCGAAGCTTGAGCAGTTTGCGTTTTTAGCTGACAAGTTGGCAGACCCAAGCAGGGAGATGGCGGAGTCATTGAAAAAACAAATTGGTGAAACAGGGACAATCATCGCATGGAATATGGGATTTGAACAGGAGTGCAACAGTGGCATGGCGGAAAGAGAGACAGAGTTCAAGGAATTTTTTGAGGATATAAACAACAGAATGTATGACCTGATGACTGTTTTCAAGAAGGGGTACTATATCCACAAGGAATTTTATGGAAGTGCTTCGCTTAAAAAAGTTTTACCAGTACTTGTCCCAAGTCTTTCTTATGGAGAACTAAATATCCATGAAGGTATGACAGCGTCTAATAGCTGGTATGAAATGTTTGACTCCAAAACTGACGGAAAAAGAAAACAGGCGATTTATGATGATTTATTGAAATATTGCGAGTTGGACACACTGGCAATGGTTAAGATTTTAGAAGAGTTGAGAAAAATTACTCGAATCAATTAAGTGAAATCGCCATAACGGCATTAACGGCATTTTTGTAAAGGAGTAGATTCTATTAGCTTATATGTCTAATTGGTAGTAAGATATCAATATAAATATTTATCAAATAACAATGAAAAAAATCATTTTAGGTGTAGTTGTTGCTCTGATAATTCTTGGCTCTTCGTATTACTATTTTAAGGGTACACCAAGATACTCACTGTATCAGACAAAAAAGGCGATTCAAGACCACGATAGCATCACGTTCAATAAATATGTTGATGTTGATAGGATTGTAGATAATCTAACTGATGAAGGCTCAAAAAGTATTGAAACTGAAATGAACTCTTCCGCAGACTCCTTGGGAGAGTTGGGTAAGGGAATGGTAAAGGCATTCTTGCCAATGCTCAAAGGTGGTCTTAAAAATAGTATAAATAAGAGCATTGAAGAAATTTCTGATGGTAAGCAGAATGCTTTTGCGGAAGCAAAAATAAAAGAGATAAAACAAGAAGGTAAATCTGCAAACATAACACTTCTAAATACTAAAAACGAGGAGATTCGTTTAAGTATGGTTCAGACACCTGAGAGATACTGGAAAGTTGTTAACGTAAATTTTGATGATTTTAAAAAAGTAAACCCTGAGGCTACAGATACAAAGAAAATAGCTGATGATGAAAAAAAGAAAAAAGCAGAGGAAGAAAATCAAAAATATGAAAAATTAAGAAATATTATCTCAATAGAGATAATGGATAAGTCATTTGTCCCTTCAAGCTATATGAAGGGAACTTATGACGATTATATTACTCTTAAATTCAATTTCACTAACAAGTCGGACAAAAACATAAAAGGATTTCAAGGAAATGTTAAATTTTTGGACATGTTTGAAAATGAAATAAGTTCAAATCCTTTGAAATATGAAGATGGGGTTAAAAGTGGAGAAACTAAGGAATATGTGGCTAGCAAAAGATATAACCAATTCATGGAGGAGGACAAGCAATTAAAAAGTGCTGACTTGAGCAATATGAAATTTGAATGGCTACCCAGTACTATAATCTTTGAGGATGGCACAAAAGAGGCTATTGAGTAGATTGAAAAGCATGACTTAAAGAGCACGAAATTGAGCAAGCTGGGGCAAAAGCCCTAGCTTTTGGTATCAGTGCACTACTTAGGCAAAATAAGCCCACACAGGCTAAAATTTGGCTCTATAAGGGCTTATTATCGCTTTACACCATGAGCATTTTAGCGTAATATTGAATTATATATAAAATATTATAAAAGCATTAAATACTATGAGTAATTTCAAGCAGAAACTGGAAAGTTTATTGAAGCAAGAAGAATCGTTTCTTGATATTGAAACAAAAGAAATCAATTACAATAAAGTAAAAGACTCTGCCGACAAAATTGATGAAAAACTCATTACTATTTTAGCTGATAATAAAGAAACTAGGGATAAATTTTTTACTAAGATAAAGGATATATACGTCTTTAATATAAATGACTTTAAGTTTTTTCTAGATGAAAATAAGGTAAATAATTCCTATACTCAATATGCTAATCAAATAGGACTTTCTGACGGTGTTGAATTTTTAAAGGATAGAACTGATGTAGTCTTAGAGTTTCCTTTTAAGGATTGTGTGTTAGAGGGAGGGCAGAGTACAGAGGAGGGAACTGATACTTATTTTGAATATCACGACAAAAATGAAAAATATGAAGAAAAACAATCAAAAAGAAATGAGATTTTCTTTAATCAAGTACTAGCCCATGATGAAATTGATAGATTGTTTGATAAAAAGGCTTTGATAAATTGGAAACGGTTCACAAAAGACAGTGGTAAAGACGGAGAGAATGTAGGTGTGATAAAGCGAAATAAAGACGGATTGATAAATGAAAATTTGATTATTAAGGGGAATAATCTCCTGGCTTTGCACAGTCTAAAATCTGAATTTGCTGGGAAAGTAAAGCTTATTTATATCGACCCTCCTTATAATACGGGTAGCGATAGCTTTAAATACAATGATAATTTCAATCATAGTAGTTGGCTAACTTTTATGAAAAATCGTCTTGAAGTAGCAAAGGACTTATTAAGAGAGGATGGAATTATTTGCATACAGTGTGATTTTAATCAGGATTCTTATTTGAAAGTTTTGATGGATGAAATATTTAAAAATTTATATATAACAACTATTACAGTAAAATCTAATAGTATATCAGGCAACAAAACCCAGCACAAAGATAAAACGATTCTGAAAAATAAGGATTCAATTTTGGTTTATAAAAATGGCGAAAAAATAAAACTATTCCCTCAATATGCGGAAAAAACTGAATGGGATACTCACTATAATTCAATTTTAATCAAAAACGAAGAAAATGATTACACTATAAAAAATCTGAAGGATGTTATGGTGGAAAAAGGTGTAATTGATGAAAAATATATAATCAAACCAATTTCCATAAGTAATGTTAAATTTTATGATTTCATATTTAAAAACAAAGAAAATATATTTCGTGGCGTTAACTCTATACCTGCTGAACTAAAAAAAATCAGTATAAAAAATAAAGATAAGGTTGTGTGCATAGAAGGCAGGGATGAAAAGATGTTTGCTTATAATGGAAGTAGATTATCTTTTTTATCCAAAGCTTTTAAGTCAATTGACGGTAGTCAAAAAATGGCTCAATTGCTTGGAGATTTATGGACAGATATAGATTTCCAAAATACGCAAAATGAAGGTGGTGTAAGTCTTACTAATGGTAAGAAGCCAGAAGCTCTTTTGAGAAGAATTATTGATTTAACTACAACTGAGAATGACATTGTTATGGATTACCATTTTGGAAGTGGAACAACTGGAGCCGTTGCTCACAAAATGAATCGTCAATATATAGGAATAGAGCAACTAGATTATGGAAAGAATGATAGTGTTGTTAGACTATTGGGCGTTATTGGCGGAGATGAAACAGGAATTTCAAAATCTGTAAAATGGGAAGGCGGTGGTAATTTTATCTACACAGAATTGGCAAAATGGAACGAACAAGCAAAGGATGAAATAAATGAAGCTAAAGATTTAAAAACCTTGGAGAAAATGTTTAGCAGTCTCTGCGAAAAATACTTTCTTAATTATAACGTAAAAGTTAAGGATTTTAAGGAAAAGATTATTAAAGAAGAAAATTTCAAAAAACTAACTCTTAATGAGCAGAAGAAGATGTTTTTAACAATGCTTGATTTAAATCAAATGTATGTCCAGAAATCTGAAATGGCAGATAAGAGATTTGGAATTAGCAAGGAGGACCAGAAACTCACTAAGGATTTTTATCAAATCAAATAGCTTATGGAAAATCTTTACGAACAAATCAACCAAAAGAAGGATGTAGTAAGGGAATTATCTCCAGAACTACTCTTTATACCAAAACACATTTCTGAAAATCTGAGGTATGATTTTTTTGATTGGCAAAAGGAAGCTTTTGAGAATCTTCTTTTTTATGACAATGAAAAGTTTAAAATGAAGAAATATCCTTCGCATTTAATGTTTAATATGGCTACTGGTACGGGAAAAACGCTTCTTATGGCTGGAGCTATGTTGTACTACTATAAACAAGGATACAGGAAGTTTATTTTTTTTGTTAATCAAAACAATATTGTTGACAAGACCGAAAATAATTTTATTGATAGCACGCATAACAAGTATCTCTTTAAGGAAAAGATTATTATTGACGACAAAACAGTTGATATAAAAAAAGTTAACATCTTTTCAAATAATACAGACAATATTGAAATCAAATTCACAACTATTCAAAAACTATACAATGATATTCATATTGAAAGAGAAAATCAGGTGTGTTTGGATGATTTAATTAAAAAAGACATAGTGATGCTTGCTGATGAAGCCCATCACTTAAATGCTGATACTAAGAGTAAAAATGGGCAGGAAGAATTGGACTTAAATACTATCCTAAGGGATAGCTCCAATGAGACCGAGCTTGAAAAAAAAGGATGGGAACATACCGTGATTGAGCTTATATTAAATAAGAAGGGTGCAGGTGATGATAATAAGAATATTCTTTTAGAATTTACAGCGACTATCCCTGAAAATCAGAAAGTGATTGATAAATATGCATCAAAGACAATTTATAAATTTGATTTGAAGCAATTTCTATCCGCTGGTTATACGAAGGAAATAAATCTTATGTCATCAACTCTTGAGAAGCAAGAGCGTATTTTACAGGTGCTTCTTTTCAATTGGTATAGACACACGATTGCTCTGAAAAACAATATACCTAATTTTAAACCAGTAATATTGTTTAGAAGCAAAACCATCGAAGAATCAAAAAAAGATTTTCAGGAATTTTTAAAGCTTGCTCAAACATTAAAGGTGTCTGATTTTGATTTTTTGAAAAATATTCAAGACAAGTTTGATGAGGGAGAGGGAATTTATGAACAAGGGAAATCACGAGTACTTGATGTCATCGAATTTATTAAAAATGAAAAAATTAAAAAAACAGAAATAATTGAGTTTATTAAATATAACTTTGCTGAGCGAAATTGTATTATTACGAACTCCAAAACGAATAAAACACAAAAGGAAAAAACTGATGATGACCAAGAAAAGCTTCTCAATAGTCTAGAGGATAAAAATAATCACATCAGGGCTATATTCACGGTTAATAGATTGACTGAGGGATGGGATGTTTTGAATTTATTTGATATTGTGCGTTTGTATAAAGGAGGACGAGATGAAGGAAAGGATACCAAGGGAGAAAGAAAAGCTGGAAGTACAACCATATCAGAAATTCAATTGATTGGGCGAGGAGTCAGATATTGTCCGTTTACATACAAGGACATACAAAAAAACAAGAGAAAATTTGATGGAAACCTTGGAAATGAAATGCGAGTTTTAGAAGAGCTATATTATCATAGCGATTCAGACCATAGATACATTGATGAATTAAAGCGAGAACTCAAGAAGAAAGGTTTTATTGATGATGGAAAAGTAGTTAAAAAATTCAAACTTAAAAAAGAATTCATAGAAAGTGAGTTCTATAAAGATGTAACGGTCTGGAAAAACGAGCAAATTGCTAATCCAGAAAGAAGAAAGAAGACATTGAATGACTTAATGAAAAATTTTGATTTTAAATTTGATTTGCAAAATCTTGGAATCAAGGAGCAGGAATTGGATTTTGATAATGATTATATTGATAAAGAAAGACTTACTATAAATGAATCAGGGCTAAAGACTATCAATGTTAAATTGAAGGATTTTGAAAAGCATATATTCTTCAAAGCATTAAATGATAAGGCAAAGGCAGATAATTCATTGTTTAGATTTGAATTATTGATGGAGGAATTAGCTGTTGAAGGCGTGGAGGATTTTAGAAATGATTTTATTGGTAATTTTGAAATAAAAATTGTTACTAATAATAGGGAATTTGATAATATAACAAACAAAGAAAAATTCACAATACTTTCAAGATTCTTTGATGCATTTGTTTTGGAGTTAAAGTTGAATATTAACCCATACAAAGGCACAGAATTTACGGCTGGAAAATTTGCTGATTTTTTTGCTGATGTTAAGGAGAAAAGTGTTAAGAGGGACGAGCACAGTCAGAAATTAGAAGATGAATTGAAATACGAAGACTGGTATCCAGTGGATTCATTTTATGGAACGACTGAAGAAAAAGGTTTGATTGAATTTGTAAAAGAAACGATAGGAAATTTGAAGGAGAAATATAAGGAGGTTTATTTATTGAGAAATGAAGAGCAGTATAAAATTTTTGATTTTAAGACTGGTCAAGGTTTCCAACCTGATTTTGTACTTTTCTTAAAGGATAATAGTAAACTTTATTATCAGGTATTTATAGAACCAAAAGGAGATAATCTATTGGAAAAGGATAAATGGAAAAATGATTTCTTAAAGGAAATCACGTATAGATATCCTAAGGATGTACTTAAAGCAGAAAATACAGAATATATCCTGATTGGACTTCCACTATTTAATGAAAGTCAAAATCATGAGTTTGAAGAAGAATTCAACAAGCTCATTAAGTAATGCATGTGTTAAACATGGAGACCATAAATAACATATTGGAGATATGCCAAACAAAGATTTTTTAGAAAAATATCCATTATATAAAGAGTGTAATGCAACAGGCTCTTTGATTATGGATAAAGCCTCTGCACTTTCAGGTATAATGGGTGGACGTATGTATGTTAGATGGTCTATTGCAACGCCTGCAATAAATGGGAATTGTCCTACTTGCAAACAAATGCAGACATACAACATGGAAAATACATATGGAGAAAATGAGTATGTTCCTTCTGGTCATATTTTTCAACTTATTTATAAATGTGCTGGGTGTGGTCGTAATACAAAAAGATTCTTTATATATTTTTTCAATAAAAATATAAAGAATAAGGATGACAAGGATGTAGAAACACTTTTCATGAAGAAGATTGGTCAGTATCCAGCCTGGGGCATTGAGGTAGACAAGGAATTGGAAAAAGTTCTTGGGAATGGAAAAGAATATTATAAAAAGGGTTTGATTTGTGAATCGCAAAGCTATGGTATAGGTGCGTATGCTTATTACAGGAGAATTACTGAAGACATAATTGATGAATTGCTGAATTCTATTTACGACCTAATAGATGAAAGAGAAAAGGAAAAATATAAAAAGGCACTGGAAGATGTCGCAAAGACAAGAGTTGCCTCGAAAAAAATTGAACTAGTTAAGGACTTACTTCCTCAATCATTAAGACCAGAGGATTTAAATCCACTCGCAATCCTGCACTCCTCTTTAAGTGTTGGATTACATGGGCAGAGTGATAATGCGTGTCTTGAAAAAGCGGATGACATTAAAAGTGTGCTTACTTTTTTAGTAAACCAAATAAGTAAACATAAAGAATCATCAACTCAATTTACAGATAGCATGAGAAAATTATTAGATAAAAAAACAGAAGAAAAAGAAGCTGAGTAATGAACTTAAATTAGCTATAATGGTTAAAATATGAATCAATATATTAAATATAAATAGATGCTCTATTTCGCATATGGTTCAAATATGAACCACGAACAAATGAAAAAAAGGTGTCCATTGAGCAAATTTATTTGTAATGGGAAGCTCGATAATCATGGCATTGTATTTGATGGATATTCTAAAAAATGGGGTGGGTCTGTAGCAAATGTAATTCCATCTGAAGGAGTTGATGTTGAAGGTGGAGTATTTGAAATAACCAATGATGACCTCAATAGTTTGGATAAATGCGAGGGTTATCCTGTGTCTTATGATAGAAGGGAAGTAATAATAAAAGCTGAAAATGGAGTGAATATAAATAATGTGGTTGTTTATTTTAGAGAGGGAGAAAAGGAAGGAATTCCCAGCAATGAATATCTAAATGTCATTAAGAGGGGTGCACGAGATTGTGGCATTTTGAATAATTGAAAGTTATGGATAATACTATTAGGATTACGCATATCAAGCCTGTGCAAATGACAGATGTCTTTTTTAATAATACGCCAATTTTTGCCGAAGAAATAAAGGATAAGCATCATATTGGTTTATGGATTCAGGTGTCTGGAATAATAAAGAGCGTAAGCTTAGGGGGAAGTTTTACCACATTTTATTTTGATGACAGCGATGGAATATGTATAGGTGCTAATTTTGACAAGCCAATTGATAATGAAGTCTCATTGCTTAATAAGAACATGGAGATAGAAGTGGTGGGGCAGGTATTTAATGTTGCAGAAAAACTTGTAATTTTAGACCATTGTAAGTTGGTGAGGGTTTTGGATAAGAAGCCCATGTCGGATGAAACTAAAGAAGCAAAAGTTGTATTGCCACATAATAAGGAAAAGGATGATAAGTGGTGGGAAAAAACTTGGGTTCAGTTAATAACATTCCTAAGTGCTATAATTGGGATATTCGGAACTCTGTATGCCATATTTAAATAATTTTTGAAATTACCATAATGAGCAACTTTGAACCAAAAAATGCGATGGACTTAATTCTGAATATGAATGAGGTCATGGATAGCATGAGGAAATCAAGCAATGAAGAGACTATGGCAATAGTGGAATCTTTGGAAAGTCATGCCAAGAAAATAGTTAAAGAACTTGGCGATGATGCACTGGATAATAAGAAAATTATAACGGAAATTACAGACAAACTTTACAGAATGGCTATGGAATTTGGCATAGTGGATGTGCATACAAACGGATACATTGCCATAGTTCTGCATCGCTTATTTTGGGAGCTAAGTCAGCGAGGTATCCGTATTTTTTATATTTTAGACAATACTCTTCGTGATGACCGTTTCAAATTGATTCTGGAGCAACTTCCGCCAGCAGGATTCTCAGTTATTACTCCACATATTGCAAATAATCTACAGTATGATACCGAAACAACCGTGACTGAAAACTTACCATATGAAGACATAGAGAAAGAAATTAAAGAAGCATTGAGTCTTAACAGGAATATATTGTACATAGAAAGAGACGCCAGCGTTGATTATTTGGAAAGGGTTGTGGAATTAGCCAGGGGTGCTAGCGATGAATACGCTAAAATTTACAGAAACAATGCTCCTGAAAGTTTGGAAATAATGGAGATTCAATAATTTGAATAATATGCACTTCTATGATGCTTACAGTAAAGACAGTTGAATGTCCTCTGTGCATGAAAAATGCAACAAAAATTTACTGTTTAAGTAGGAATAATTTCCATGATTTTGATGATGAGTCAAAGACTTTTAAAGTTTCCTCTGATGGTTACGAAAATTCCTCAAATTACATAGGTGGATATGTTATGTGTCCTGAATGCTTGGAAGTTTTTAATTTGAGTTCCGCAAAAATAACTGAAGATGAAGATGAGAGAAAAATTAAGAAGACATTAAAAGAATCAATAAAAAGTTTTTTTGCTCCAAAGCCGTCAATCAAAAAAGAACCTGACTGTAAGAAAGTGATTGAAGATGGTCTCGAACTTTATCAAAAGGCTTTCAAGTGTGTTGGTGCGGATAATGAGACTAGATATTACGTTCTGCTGACCTATATTAGAGCAATTGAACGTTTAAGCGAAGGAGAGAAAAAGAACTATTTAGCGGATTATAATGAAGCACTTACGGAGCTACTTGAGATACTGGAATTTAAGACAAAAAATGTTCCAAATATAGAAGATGAAGAATGCGATTGGATACTGAGCTACAATAAAGATACTGAGAGCATGGAGCGTGATTACAAAAGAGAAGCTCAGGAATACAACAATAAGCACAATGCGGATATCTTGTTGATGGCTGAATTTTATCGCAGAAAAGAAATGTTTGAACGTACCATTGAGATTTTGAATGAGAATGGTGCTAAGTTTTTTGATAATTATAAAAAACTGGCTACTGCAATAGGAGAATATGCTCAAGAAAAAAAGAGCGAATTATTTTACTTAGAACTTGAAAGATAAGGAAAAAATGAATAAAAATATCGTATGAATATAGAAAAGAATCTCGCACAGTTTATTGATGGCAATGGAAAAAATGGAGGCAAAAAACCTGATGAGAGATACGCCTCTTTTGACTATTGCTTTAATCATTTCCAGTCTTTTCGTGAAAAAGGTTGTATTGAAAAAATGGCTAATGAGGATAATATGCAAACAAGTTGCTTGCATCTTGGTTTTTATCTTGCCAGTTGGGGAATGCTGAGGGGTTCATCATTCTTGCTGGAGAAAAGTATAAAATATTATGAGCCACTGATTATCAATATTTCAAAATTTGATAAAAGGATATGGGAAATTGATGCTAATAGCTACACTGAGGAAAATATTGAAGTACTACTTGAATGTAGAGATATGATTTGCAAGTCATTAGGAAATAGAACTAAATTAACTGATACTCTGACAACAAAGATTATGCTGGGTATATTCTCCAATGTTCCAGCATTTGATGATTTTTTCCGTAGAGGATTCAAGGTTCACTCATTTGGTAAGAAATCATTGAGGATGCTTGCTAAATTTTACAATGAAAATAAGAATGTAATTGATGGGTACGGAGTATCAACATTCGATTTTTCAACAGGCATGCCGACAAACAGAATGTATTCTAGGGCTAAGATAATAGATATGATTGGCTTCATGGAGGGTCAAAAAATAAGAAATAATGTTAAATAAAATAACGAAATTTTTAAAAGAACTTTTTGACATTGAGCAATTACCAAACAAAGAACTTTATATTTTACTGAGTATATTTGCTTTAATAATTGCACTTGGCTTATTGAAAATAATTTAAAAAATAATGAAAAACAAAAAGCACTCTCCATTAAAAAATAGACCATTGCGTAACCCTGGTCAGTCGTTAGATGAAAAAATACAGGATATTCTTTATGATGACGTATACTCTCGTGTTGCTATATCTTCCTTGTTTATTATCGTTGCAGTAATGGAATGGTCAAGACAGATTTTTAATACATCTCCTGCACCTATATTTTGGAGCTTCATTGCATTAGTTGCAATTGGGTATTATACAATTAAAATTGCGGAGGCTTTGAGGAAAATTAAAAACATTAAACTTGGTCGTGATGGAGAAAAGATTGTGGGTCAAGGATTGGAAAAGTTAAGAAGTGCAGGATATAAAGTGTTTCACGATATAGTTGACTCTGAAAGGGGATTTAACGTTGACCACATAATCATAGGTCCTGCTGGAGTATTTACCATAGAGACAAAAACAATATCTAAGTCAGATGGAGTGCGGAAAATTAAGTGTGATGGTGATAATATAAAAATTGACGGATTTTCCCCTGACAGGAATCCTATCTTTCAAGCTAAAGCACAGGCACATTGGCTTCATGATTTCATCTTAGTATTTACTGGTATGAAAATAGCTGTAAAGCCAGTCGTGATTTATCCAGGCTGGTTTATTGAATCTGAGCAAAGAAATGCGGATGTCTGGGTGCTGAATGAGAAGGCTTTATCATCATTTTTGCAAAATCAAAAGACTGTCTTGGATGAGGAAAAAATAAGTTCAATAGCTACTCAGATTGCGAAATATAATCAAATGACAATATGAACCTATATTTAGACATAGATGGCACACTTATAACAAAACATGGTTGTATCGAAGCGAATCATCTTTATGATTTTTTGAGCCTTGTAACTGAAAAATATGACTGCTATTGGCTGACAAGTCATTGTAAGGGAGATGCTTCAACAGCACTGGAACATTTAAAGGATAAGGTATCCGAGGAATCATTTGAATTACTAAAAAAGATAAAGCCTACAACTTTTGGACTTTGGAAAACGGAAGGCATTGATTTCAGTAAAGATTTTATGTGGCTTGATGACTATGCATTTGATGGGGAAAGGGAAATGTTAAAAAAGAATGGTGCATCACGAAATTTGATTGAGATAAACCTAAGAGATAATCCTGACCAATTATTGAATCTAATAAATGACTTTAGATAATTCTGAAATAAGAAAAAATGCCATGATACGTTTGGTGCTAAGGATAATTAGAATCCTCAGCATTTTTGTATTTGTTAGTGCTTGGTCATTTACCGAGATTAATATTATTATTGAATTAACAATTATGAGCATTGGTATGCTTGTAATCACGAGTGTACTTATAAATAAACACGTTTAATGATAAAAAATTATGGCAGCATTTAAACAGTATCCTGAAAATTCATTAGCAAGACATAGACGGTATGTGGCTCATCTTGAAAGAGATGTTGCATATGCTAAGGATAGAAATAAGGCAAAAAGGGTAGAGATGTTAAAAAAAATATGTCCTGATTCAAAATGTAATTCTTGCAAAAGGAAATTAGATTTTACTGTAGGTCGTTCATCTTTCATAGTAGATGGAAAAGTGCTTTGTCCTGCATGTTATCATGAGGAGCGAAAGATTGTTGGAAAAATATTCAGTAGGAGATATCCAGCATGTATTGATTGTGGAACAACCACAGGCAAGCATGTAGGACATGGATTATGCGAAAGATGTTCAGCTAAGAATAGATTCAAGGTAAAAAAGGCAGAAATGTTAAAATCATTATGTCCTGATTCAAAATGCAATTCTTGTAAAAAGAAGTTGAATTTTAATGTTAGTAGCTCATTCCTCATATCCAAGGGAAAAGTACTTTGCACTGATTGTTATCAGGAGAATAGTAAGATTATTAATGAGGTTATTAGTAAGAGAATCACATTTAGTTTCAGTCAAAAATATCCAGCATGTATTGATTGTGGAACAACCACAGGCAAGCATGTAGGTCATGGGCTGTGTAAGAAATGTTATGCTAAATATAGATATAGTATGATGGAAGTCAAGAGAGAAGAAAATAAAAAAATAAAGCAAGAAGCACAATTGAAAGAACAATTTGTAATTTATGATTTATTTCAAGTTGAAGCACTAAGTATTTCCGAAATCAGTAAGCAACTTAAAAATTCTATTACCAGGTATAAATTAAGCCAAATATTATCTCGTTTAATTTATTCTAAATACATTGAACGTATTGGAATAAAGAATGGTGCAAGATATAAGAAATTATAGCAACAGATTAGTCTCTTATGGATTTATCTCTAAGTGGGCAACTCGATTTGACTTAATTTACACGCAAGGTAACATCGGACCAGCGTAACCAGTAAATTAAGTAAAAGTATGGAGAAGAGGTACTATGAGTGCTCAAAATGCGGGGAAAAAGTTTGTTGCCAAGAAGATGGCAAAATGGTTCTGTGTAAGTGTAAGACAACTGCCGTAGATAGTTATAATAGCTACCGAAGGGTTACTGGAAGAGAAAAAGCTAACATGCTTAAATCAATGAAAATAATAGGTCATAAAAATGTTGAAATTGAGCTGTATTCAAAAATACTAAATATTGGAAAAGTGGACAACTGAATTTGACTTAATCACCACGCAAGGTAACATCGGACAAACAATAAAATCCGATGTTATTTTTTACCAAAAATTCAATAAAATTCAGCGAAGCCAGTAGGCTTTATTTAGAGCATTGCAAATTTGAATGTGAGATGAGACCTGAATCTCTGGCTCAATATCAAAAGAAACTCAGCTCAATAATGGACACATTGGGAGACATAAACATAAAGAGCTTAAATGAGCGTCACATTGCAATCCTTAAGACGGAGTATGCCAGGAGAGGGCAGGGTCCAACGACAAGGGCTCACACTTTTTCAATCTTGAGAAATCTACTCAGATTTTGCAGTACAAACCTGAAGTTGAAAGTTATGAACCCTGAACTCATCAAGAGACCAAAAATACCAAAACTCAGAGTTGAATATTTGACTGAGGAGGAACTGAAACACTTCTTTGATTCAATTGGCACTGACACTATCATGAATTTACGGTTTCGTGCATTCTTCTCGGTGCTGGCTTCTACTGGTTGCAGAATAGGCGAGGCTTTGAATCTGAAAATTGATGATATAGATTTTGAAAGTAAGGACGTGACAATTATTGGAAAAGGCAACAAGCAAAGGAAGCTGTATTTCAATGATTGGTCGGTTCAATGTATTCATGACTATCTTAAAGTGAGAACTGATAAGGAGTCACTTTTGTTTCTAAGCATGAATAGGAAGAGAACTCGTTGGGAAAGATGTGACGCTGGCAGAAGCTTCAGGTATCATTTGAAAAATACTGGCATAGACAAAAAGGTGAGTGCTCATACCATTAGGCATAGCTTTGCTACGCTGTTACTTCTGAAGGGGGTTGGCATGGGACACATACAAGCACTTCTCGGACACTCTGATATTCAAACAACTACTAGGCATTATTTGGGTCTCCTTAGCGATGATGAGTGTAAAAAGGCACACGAAAAGCACATGGATATGAGTTCATGGCTGTAAAGTTGACCAAATACTCAAATTGTTAGAAGATTCGTATATGAAAAGAAAAAGCATATCAAAATCTGTAAGATTTGAAGTGTTTAAAAGGGACAAGTTTACTTGCCAGTATTGTGGTGCTAAGGCACCAGATGTTGTTTTACACGTTGACCATATCAAGCCAGTTTCAAAAGATGGTGAAAATAATATTATGAATTTTGCCACGAGTTGCTATGAATGTAATCTTGGTAAAAGTGATAGGGAATTGAGTGATGACTCTGTAGTTAAAAAACAGCACAAGCAATTAGAATTGCTTCAGGAAAGAAGAGAACAGATAGAGTTGATGTTCGAATGGAAGAAATCCCTTTCTAGTCAAAATGATGAAACGGTTGAAATGATTAAAGATTTTATTGAAGCAAAAATATATCCAATCGGAATAAGTGAGAATGGGAAAAATAACCTTAAAAATCATTTGTTGAAATATGGTATTGAAAATGTATTGGATGCTGTGGATGTCTCAGCTTCTGCTTATCTGAAATATTCTAATGTTAATGGGGTAACTGAAGAAAGTGCGGAAATATTTCTAAACAAAATTGGTGGAATACTTTTCAATAAGAACCTATCTCCCATAGAGCAGAAATTAGCATATATAAAAAATAATGCCAAGAACAAGTTGGGTTATTTTGACCAAAGGAAAGCGTCAATATTATTAAAAGAATATGTTTCTACACTTCGCAATCTTTGGAAATACAGCGATGATGACATTATGAAAGATTTGGACAATGAACTTATTCCATCTCTTGAAAAAGAATATAATTGGACTGGTTGGTCACAGTTTATTGAAGGTTGGACAGAAAGTATTATCACAAAAGCAAAAGCAAGGGATAAAGAGAAAGAAGAAAATATCTCTGACGAGGTGCAGAATGGCTTATCGGATATATTCAAGGTTAAGGATGTGCAACCAAAGAATCGAACAAAATCCGAACTTATGGACATATTGGACTCTGCTCAATATGAATTAGAAGCCACGATAAGTGCTTTGACCTATTTAATGAAACCCTTTCCTAATTATAAGGAGCAGGCGTTTGTACGTAATTTGTATGAACAATTGTTTGAATTTATAAAGAATACCTCTGAAAATAAAGAAGAAATTTCAACAAAAATAGATGATGACGCTGTGCCAATATGGGTTGTAATTGATGGCTATCTGATGGATGATAATGGCTTCTATTATTTTGCTGAGTATGACAGTTTTGATGATAAAACTGAAAGCTGGCTCTTGGATAAGTTACAAGAAGCTTCCAATAATCTTATGGTGGAAGTTTTTAAATTGTTCTATTTCTCTAGGGTGAGATATTGCAAGGAAGACTGTCTGTTTTTAGCGAATAGTTCATTGGATTACATTAGTGGAGCAATTAAGGGCAAAAAAAAGAAACTTAAAAATCTGACTTTGGAAGACGTCCCTTTCTAACTATCTCCCTAGACACATCTGTTTTCAGACATTTATTTGGCAATACTTAGGCTTTTGCATGAGCATTATTAGCTCAAAAATCGCTTCCTCCCACGAATCACCTCCTTTCTAGGGAGTTAAGGTGCGGTTGATGTCTTCGGACATTAACCAAATTCTATGGGTCGTTTGCTCTAGTTTACTAGAGTAAAACCATTATTTTCAAACAAAATTTACCATTAGGACTAGCCACAATAGTTTACGATTAGCTATTTTCCCGATTTATCGGGGTTATAACTTTTTGTTTTGCTGTAGGCATGAAAACACTTTTCGCGAGGTGTTTTTTTGTTGTGCGGAATTGATTGACTTAGTTTTAATTTGCGGGTATTATTGAAAACTAACGAAATAGCAACTTAACAATTAAATATCAAATATATAGTGGAGGTAAATGATGCCAAGAAAAACCATGTTTGTGAAAGTGTCTGGTGATTTGATTAACAATGGAGATGTCTTGCATTGGCTCAAGTCAGTTGCGCAAGATTTCTTTACAGTCATTTGTGTTGGAGGTGGAACTCAAATCAATAAGGCTTTTGAGGAAAAAGGATTTCCAGTGGATTTCGGACCGCAAGGACGAATAACGGAGACCTTTGAACAACGGAAACTTGCCAGAGATATTCTTGAAGAAAATCAAATGTGCGTGCAAGACATTCTGGCAGAGAAAGGAATAATGGCAACAGTTATTATTCCAGTGCTTGAAATTGCCTCTGTCTTAAATCACATTAATGGCGATGACTTTGCTTTGCTTGCAACTGGTTTTGATGAGGTATATATTTTTACCCTCAAAGAACGTGTTGATGAAAAAACAAAGCAATTTGAAAATTATCCAAAAATAAAAGTTAAAGGATTTTAGTTTAAGATAGGCACAATAAAGAACCATAGCTCTGCTGACCATAACGGTTGGCAGAGCTTTTTTTATTTTCCAGGCACTTTTCGCGAGGTGTTTTTTTGTTGTTTCTGAAAGCATTGGTAGCTGCAGCTTGTATACACATAATGCAAAGTTAATTGTGGATAGTAATTTAACATATCAAAAGAGGGGGGGCGTTGAGATGAATATATTTCAAGCGATGAAGGCGGTGGGGCATATTCCAGTAGCACAGGGGTTTTGGAAAAATATGATGGTGGGGATTGGGCTTATTGGCGCAGTAGTGTTTCTTGCTCTAGTTCTTATTGGAGGAATTGCCAACGGGGTGACATTTTCCTTGCTAATCTTTTTTATTACAATAAACACCCTTGGACTCTATATTCCAAGCGAATATGTTTATTGCTGCAGGGATGCCAAGAATGATATTGTTTTTTTCTTCTCGCAGCCCTGGCGGAATAAGAGAGAAAAGCCAGAGGAATTATTCAGGGCCTTAAATCATATGACCAAAGGCACAACGCCAGAACATCACAATGTATCTTGTCAGAAGTGTTGGGATTATTATATGGATATGAAGCGAAAGCATTGTGGCGCATAGAAGTTATTTCGTTATTTGCTTAAGCTCCAGCGACAACAGTCGCGTGGAGCTTTTATTTTTTAGAATTTCCTGTTTAGAGGTTAATTTTTGGCCAGTGCCTTTGGTAAATAAACACTTTTTGCGAGAGTGTTTTTTTGTTGGGCGGAATTGATTGACTTAGTTTTAATTTGCGGGTATTATTGAAAACTAACGAAATAGCAACTTAACAGCAGAATATCAAATATAGGAGAGAGGAGATTGCAATGGAACAACTCAAGCAATTCAAATGTGGTACATGTGGTCATTCATACAGCAGCACAGACAATTTTGCTCCCTGTCCAATATGTAGCGGGGCTGGAAAATCAAATGAAAAATGTACATGTCCCCATTGTCGCAACATTGCTGGGCAAAGGATGTGGCGCACTGGCACAGACCCCAATTGTCAAATCCACGGAGAACATATCAATTCAGAGGTTGAAGGAGGTGCCACCCATGTTTAGTCAATCAATACGAAATGACATTATGCGCTTGGAAATGTTTCTTGGGCCATCGGATGAATGTCAGAGTTGCGGAGCAGTTTTTTTGGCTCACAGTGATGGCTGTCCAAATTGCACTCTCTGGAAACAGAGTGTGAGAAATGGGACATGGAAAGTTTTCCAGTGGACGTATTTGATTTCAGTGATCCAGCTTTTTGTTTTCAAACGGTTAATGTCGGTGATTTCAGTCCTTATCCAAGAGTGCGGAAATTAACTGATTAATTTTTTTGACAAGGAGGAAGTGATGACGAACAATGTGATTGTTATGGTGACATCGGAATTGGGAGCGCTTTTATTGTTTGCATGGCTCTACGCGAGAACTGCAAACATATATGCAACTGAATGCGGACATGAAACCAAGCGGAAAGGTTTTTTGAATGCATTCGGGAAAATGGTGGAAATAAGATTCATAGTGAGGAACAATCAAACAGAATATTGTCTGGAATGTTTGAGCGGTATGGCTATCCGATGTGCATGGTGTGGCGAGGTTATTTTCCCATATGATCCGATTACTTTATATTCTCCCATGGACAAAAACAGGCAGATGCCTGACCATGCAGTTTTGTACAACAAGGAACATAATTCATATGTGGGTTGTCTTCGCTGGGAATGCGCTGAGACCGGTGCAGACAGATGCGGATTTTGGTATCCGCCTGGAGAGGTGTACAGGGTACCTTCTCCGATTGAGATGTGTCTTCGCAATATGGAAGAGGGTGGAGACGGAGTCATCATAATCGGCGATCTATCAAAATAGTGAGAAAAGGAGGATGCAATGCAAAAAACAAGAATTGGTACACATGGTTTGACCGGGGAGGCTGGTTCAATATCTGAATTTCCTGATGAAGTGACACTTTGTTGTCCGCAATGCAAAACTCTTGTGGCGGATAAAGGGCAATGCCTTGCTGAGTTCATTTCGATTCCTTCCAAGGAATCGAAAACTGGATTCATCCTTGGTCTCATTGTGGACTGCAGAAGCTGTGGGTGCAACGACAAGCCACCGGCTATAGATTTTTAAACGTTATAATATAACAACAAGACACGGAAGAGGGGTTGCATATTTGCACCCCTCTTTTTTTGTGAAAATTTTAGATTGAGGCATGAAAACACTTTTCGCGAGGTGTTTTTTTGTTGTGCAAAAAATATATGGGGTATTTGCAAAAATTCGGATAGATGATATGATATCACTATAATTATTTTATAAAAAAATATGAAACAAAAGAAGAAAAATGAAGTCGTGATTTTTCAGGCCAAAAATGGCGCAATTGAGCTTTCAGTTGACGCTAAAAAAGAGACAATTTTGGCAAATATTAACCAAATTGCTGAACTTTTCGGTGTGCAAAAAGCAGCAATTTCAAAACATTTTAAGAATATTTTTGAATCAGGAGAACTCACTGAAGAGGCAACTGTTTCCAAAATGGAAACAGTTCAAATTGAGGGAAAAAGGGAGGTTCAGCGATTTATTGAGATGTATAATCTGGATGCTATTATAGCAGTTGGCTACAGAGTTAATTCAAAACAAGCAACGCAGTTTCGTATTTGGGCTACAAGGGTTATTAAAGAGTATGTTTCTTTTGGCTATGCCATTAACCCATCCCGCATTGCTCAAAATTATGAAAAATTCCTTCTGGCAGTTGAAGAAACAAAAAAATTGCTTCCAGATGACAATAGAGTTTCAGCTCAAGATGCAATGGAGCTCGTGAAGATGTTTGCTGGAACATGGTTTTCTTTGGATGCCTATGACAAAGAAGCTTTGCCGCTCAAGGGTGTCACAAAAAGGAAAGTCACTTTTGCTGGCAATGAATTGGAGGATTCAATTGGGCAACTCAAGAAGGAACTCATCAGAAAGGGTGAGACAACTGACATTTTTGCTATTGAAAGAAAAGGAAGCAGCCTTGTTGGAATTTTCGGTAATGTGTTGCAATCTTTTGGCGGAAATGATTTGTATCCAACAATTGAAGAAAAGGCAGTGCATTTGCTTTATTTTATCGTGAAAAATCATCCATTTATTGATGGCAACAAGAGAAGCGGCGCTTTTGCTTTCATTTGGTTTATGCAGAGAACAAATTTCAACTTTAGGGATAAAATCACACCAGAAGCATTGACCGCATTGACACTCTTGATTGCCGAAAGCAATCCAGAAGATAAGGATAGGGTGATCGGACTTGTGCTGTTGCTTTTGAAATAGCTAACAGCAAACATGAAAACACTTTTCGCGAGGTGTTTTTTTGTTGTGCGGAAAATATCTTGTTTGCTCGCTTGCAGCATAAGAACATCTTTTTCTAATTGTGCGAGAATAAAACTTGCAGCGGGTTGTAGTACGATTAAAGTGCTATAAAAATGTAATAAGTAACAACAAAATAATATGAAAGGATTTTGCTCCAACATTGAAAAGGACACACTAGAAAACGCAAATTTTCGCAGGGTACTTTATACCGGCAAAAACAGTCAGCTTGTTTTGATGAGTCTCCCGCCAAAAGAAGATATTGGCATGGAAGTTCACATGGAAAATGACCAGTTCTTTCGTATTGAGAAAGGAGAGGGAAAGTGCATCATTGATGGTAATGAATACGAATTGAAAGATGGCACGGCAATTGTCGTTCCTGCTGGTGCTCAGCATAATATCATCAATACTTCCGAAACTGAGGAGTTGAAAATGTATACCATATATTCTCCAGCTCATCACAAAGACGGCATTGTCAGAGTCACCAAACAGGAGGCCGAAACCAATGGGGAGGAATTTGACGGAAAAACAACCGAGTAATTGTGATTACTCCCGCGAGCCAACTCCTTTTTGGGGGAGTCAAGGTGCTGTTGATGTCTTTGGATAGCAATCCAATTTCATGCTTTTTGCTTTGCTGTAGGCATGAAAACACTTTTCGCGAGGTGTTTTTTTTGTTGTGCAAAATGGCCTTAACAGGCAACTGATTGCTTTTTGTTTTAAACACAGGCATTTGTCGGTTTTGCATTTCTACGGATAGGATTGAAATTGGCATATAAACTTGTGAAAAAACTTTTTTGCAAAAATATTTTTTTGTTGGGCGAAAAGATGCTATAATGAAATATATAAAAACAAAAAAATAAAAATATGTTTGAAAAAATTTGGGATTTTTTTGACAAGTTTGAAGACAAATCCAGAAGGTGGTTCAGTCGACATCCACTGCTATATGCTCTTGTCGGTGGAACTGGTGTGATTATTTTTTGGCGCGGCATTTGGCATACGATGGATTTTATCATGGAATATTACACCGTTAATTCTTTGGTCAAACAAAGCACTGACATTGGAGCGTTGATTTGGTGGGATGGTCCGTTATCAACTATCATTGGAATGATAATCCTACTTGCAACTGGCATTTTCACCTCGAGCTTTATTGGAAACGAAATCATCATTTCCGGAATAAAAGGAGAAAAGAAAATGGTGGACAAGACCGAATGCGAAGTCCAAAGTGAAACTGAATCCATGAAAATCATTGAGAAAAAAATCAAAACGATCTCAAGTCGTCTTGGCAAAATAGAAAAAGGAATTATTAATAAGAAATAGCTGATAGGCGCAGACTGCTATTTTATTACGCAAAAATGTGATATAATATCAATATAGATATTAAAACTAGAATGGAGGTGGGAAATATGAAAAATGCAATGCTTTCAAAAATCTTCTTCGGACTTTCTGTGGTTGCCGTCATTCTTTCTGCTGCTGTTTCTTTGCTCGCTGTCAGCATGTGGCTGGCTGGTTCACAATGGATGCTGGTAGCAATCGTGCTTGGTATCTGGGCAATTCTTACCAAAGAATAATTGATTGGAATAAGTATAGGGGGACTTTTTCATTACTTCAAATTTAGTGAGCCTGTTTTTTTGTGAACACTTTTAAGAAAGGTGTTTTTTTGTTGCTTGTGTTGACTAAATGAGATTATTCCTATATGGTTATGTATCACAGTGTATAGAAGTAATTTAACAAAAGGAGGCTTTTAATGAAAAAAAAGGACACGAAATTCATTATTACCTGGAAAGATTCTTTTACGTATAGCCGGCTTGGTGAATATCTGAACACATTCTCAGATACAGATACCAATGAAACAAGTTTTTTGATGGGTACGGTGCGTGTAAATGGATTCTATATCGAACACCAAACCATCACCAAAATCAAGAAACAATTTCCTGACTGGGAAAAGAGGTTTGAATTTTATTCCAAGGTGGGAGGAGGAAAAGAACAGCCGTATTCTATCCCAAGCAGACATAAATCTGCCAGCGAAAAAAAGATCGAAGCACAACTAAAGGAAGAAGTTATCCAAAAGAAGAAAAAATCCTAGTGGCATTGTCCACATATCCAACAGCAGTAAAAGGAGTTATCAAAATGGCGCGAACCGTACGAAGAAAAAAGATTGTTGTCACTGTCAAAGAAGACACTGCTTGTGCAATAGGCATGAGCGTTGAACAGGTGGAAACAAGGGTTAATGCAATCATGCAGAGACATAAGATCCTGCCAGCTTGTTTCCTGTCTGTGCTCTTTGAAGACAAGAAAGTTCTTATCTGCACCACAAGGGCAACAATCGAGTGTGATCGCAAAATGATCACATCCGAGGTGCGTACTGCCAACGTGGGATTTATTGCTGGCAGGAATGTCACCGGACACAGACTCCCAGCCTCCTCAACAGGATCAGGACGTTAGATTTCAATGATGTCCCAGGGGTTAAAATTGCAGCTCTTCACCAAAAGGTGGAGAGCTGTTTTAATTTGAAAGCAAGATTGTTTTTAATTGTATAATAATAGCGAATCGTGAAATAGTCAGGCAGTGGTCGAAGCTTGGTTATTGTATAATTTTTAAATTTACAAAATCATATGAAAAGTTTACACATGGTGACATTCATTCTACTTGTCATAGGTGGTCTCAACTGGTTGTTGCTGGGACTCTTTGGTTGGGAAATTGGCATGTTGTTTGGTGGACAAGCAATGCTCATTTCCAAGATCATCTACATCTTGGTTGGAGTGTCGGCAATCAACGAAATCATCATCCACAGCAGCATCTGCAAGATGTGCGGCAAAGACATGAGATAAATACATGTTGTCAGAGTTGAAAAGCGTCATTCCCCTTGACGCTTTTTGTGTGTTTGAAGCGCGCGCTTTACTGAAAACATGCCTGTGATATACTGTCATTAAGGTTAAAAATGACTTTGAGGTGAAAATATGAAGAAAATATCAATCATTGTTCCTGCGCATAATGAGGAAAAAAACATCCCACTTATTCATGGTCAGCTTCAAAATGTTTTTGCAAAATTTGCAAACGAATACACTTTCGATGTTCTCTTTATAAATGATGGAAGCTCTGACGGAACCATGGTGGAAATTGAAAAATTGGCCGAGAATGATCAAGCTGTCAAATATATTGATTTTTCCAGAAATTTTGGCAAAGAGGTGGCCACCACAGCAGGTTTGAACAATTGCGATGGAGATGCTTGCATCATGCTCGATGCAGATCTGCAACATCCGGTGGAATTGATTCCTGAATTTATTGCCAAATGGGAAAAGGGCGCAGAGGTGGTGGTTGGCATCAGAAACAAGAACAAAAGCGATGGCTTCTTCAAAAAAATCGGCTCAGCTATTTTCTACAAGATAATCAATAGGATCACGGAAATTGAAATTATTCCCAATGCGACTGATTATCGCTTGCTGGATAGAGTTGTGATCGAGCAGTTTAATCGCTTCACGGAAACAAACAGAATGACCAGAGCCTTGATTGATTGGTTGGGTTTCAGGCGTGATTACATCAATTTTGAAGCCAATGAAAGAATACATGGGGACGCCAGTTATAGCTTCTGGAAGCTTTTTAAATTGGCCATGAACAGCTTCATCTCGCTCAGTTTGTTGCCGCTCAAATTGGCTGGAAATTTGGGAATCGCCATCACTTTTGTTTCCGGTTTGGCAGGTTTCTACATATTGCTTGGTAAATATTTTTTTCACACGCCGTTTGCGTCGACTTTTTCAGACAGTGAAAACTTGGCAATTTTGTTGGTGTTTCTAGTTGGAATCATCTTGATGTCAATCGGGTTGCTGGCTCTTTATATCGCCAATATTCACGGGGAGGTGATTAACAGGCCGATGTATGTTGTGCGAAAAAAGAAAGTGTAAATTAATCAAGATTGATTAGCTGAAAATTGCTGGTTTTGGATTGACAAAAAACACATTATATCTTATACTAGTTTGCGACACTATGAAAAAAGGTTCTGTATGGAACTCTTTTTTAATTTTGTTAAAAACAAAATATTTGCTTGTTTTGTCGATGAAATAAGCAAAGAAGTAATCATTAAATTTAAACTTATTAGTATAGTAAAAAGTGTTTCAAAGCAGCGATTATTGCAGTTGCTGTTGGTGGTGGGACTTTCGTTTTTATCTGTCGTCAAGGCTCAAGCAGCACCCTCTCCCTTGCAAAATATGGTCAAATTTTCCAAGGAAAAATTAGTCCAAACAAAAACGATTGTAATTGAAAATTCAGTTGCAACGGTGCAGGCAAGGACCGAGCAAGAAGAGAAAAATGACAAAAAATTGGTTCAAATAATCAGCAACAAATCAGATGTTCCTTCTGCGGTCTCTGATCCTGCTGAAATAGAGAAAGCGGTGGAATTTGCAGCCAACGCAACTGGTGTTCGCAAAAATTTCATCATGGGCTTGCTGGTGGTAGAATCAGACCTAGGCAGAAATCCTGGGAAGTGTACTTATCAGGAGGTTGAAGCTGGCGCCAATGCTGATCATCAAAGAGGACGTCTCAGTGCGAGAGCTTGGAAAACTTTCCAAGAGCGCAGGGAAATCATCAAAGATGTGGCGCAAAGTCTTGGTTATGATTATGAGAAACTGAACGTTTCTTGTAATCCTGGGGCAGCCTATGCTGGAACGGGAGGAGCTATGGGAATTCCACAGTTCATGCCTGACACCTGGATGGAATACAAGGATCGCATCTCAGCCATTGTTGGGAAAAGCAATCCTGACCCATGGGATGAAAAAGATGCCGCAGTGGCAGTAGCGCTCAAGCTTTCAGATGTCTATGGTGTGACCTCGCACAGCAGATTGGCAGAAAGAAATGCGGCCAAGCTGTATCTTTCCGGAACAACTTCTTGGAGATATGATTGGTATGCCAATCAGATTCTTTATTGGGCTGAAAATTACAGTTCGCTCATAGGTTAACAAATTTCAGAAAAGGCCAAGGTGGTCTTTTCTGTTTTTATTCACAATAAGGATGTATAATTCAACCATGAAAAAGATTTTTCTGGGAATAATTTTGGTGGCGCTTTCTCTTTCGAGTCTGTTTTTTTGGCGCGCCAATTTTTCACCGAAAGAAAAGCAGGCAACCTTGGAAGATATTGAGAATCAAAAAGTTTTGCAGGATGTTGTTGCTCAAAAGCAAGAAAGTATTGCAGTCCCAGGAGAAAAAACTCAACAAATTCCGCCGGCAAAAATTGTAAAAGTTCCTTTCACTTCGCAAGCACCATTGGGGAATTGGAGTGATGAGCGCAATCAAAATGGTTGCGAGGAAGCTTCCATTTTGATGGCGATGAAATGGATCAGGGGCGAAAGCTTTTCTTCGCCCAGTGATGTTCAAAAGGAAATCTTCGAGATTGCAAAATTTGAAGAAAAAACTTTTGGAAATTCAGTTGATGCGTCCGTGGAGGAGGTGGGAGAAATCTTCTCGCAGTATTATGGTCACAAAAATTTTGCCATCAGCAGGAATGTCACTTTGGATGTTTTGAAAAGTGAGCTTGAAAAGGGCAATCTAATTTTGGTGCCCGCTTTTGGACGCGCCCTCAAAAATCCGAACTACACTCAGCCAGGACCGATCACGCATATGCTTTTGTTGGTTGGCTATGATGCTCAAACCAAGGAATTTATTACCAATGATCCAGGCACCAAAAGGGGAGAGGGCTATCGTTATAATGAGAATATTTTGCTGAATGCTATCTGGGCCTATCCTGCTGGCAAGAATCATCCGCAGCCGCCAAAATCCATCACGCAAAAGGCTATGCTGACAATTGGGCGCAACTAAAAAATCCTTCATAAAACAACGTGCTTCAAGGGCTTTAAATCAGCCAAAATTCACAAAGTCAGGCTTTATGCTTGACTTTTTGGCTAAAAAGGTGTATAGTTATAGGTTGTCTTAAATGGCACGCCCGGTTCGCCGGTAATCCTGTATCTTAACAAAGGAGAAGAGAGATGAGAAATTTTGCGAGATTTTTGGTGATGGCAATGCTGTTCGCGATTCTGACCGCCTGCGGCAGCACTGAGACGAAGTACGTCTACGTCCAGGATTCGCAATCAGTTGTTTCTGAGGGCGACTTCTATATTGATGTTGCCAACAAGACCCAGAAGGTTGTCCTTAAGCTGGATGAACAAGGTTTTATTCATCAGGGACTACAGGGCGTAGGAAGTATGAAATACAAGCTGGCTGACGTTCAAAATGTTTTATACACAAGTGATCGTCAGTTCAAGGAAGCTCTGCCAATTGCAAATGCGGCAGAGAAAAACATCGTAGTGTCATTTGTTGACGTGATCAACAATGACATGCCAAGAATCATCTTTCACATGAAAGATGGTGAGGCATATCAGGTTGAAACCAGGACACTCACCTTGCATTCCAGTGAACCGATTCGATTTCTGGCTCGCGAATGGGGCTTCGAGTATGGTCACGCCGAAGAGACAAGAATTGACGTCATCAAAAACACTGATGACACCATCGACTTCAACATCTTCTTCGGATGTGACAAGCTGGTTGGACTAACGACCGATAACGTTGATCCATCATCCATCGGCGGCGTGGCTTGGGAGTTGGAAAATGGTGCCATCTATCCGGCAACCATTTTGCAGAATAGTCACGGCAGCTATTATGCCAGTGTTACCAAAGTGCCCCTTGTTCAGGAAACCACGCAGAATTACTGGCAAGGCCTCAGCACAACTGGTCGTCTGGTGATTTTCTCCAAAAGCGGTTTAAGAATTACTTTTAAAAGTTATAAAGATGACTTTGAATGGAATTACCTTTATAAATATCCCGAAGTAGGTTATAACACGCCTTACTGGGATATCGAAGGCAAAGAGAGCTACATTAAGTTCTATCTTCCTAACAATTAATATTAGTTGGGGAGACTTGAGCCATAACCCTGCAGACAGCAATTGTCTGCAGGGTTTTTTCATGTTTAAAGCTGGATTTTATCAAAAGATGTGTTATAGTTGGGACATAATATTGAAAATATGAATCAGGCAGTGAAAATTCAAAACATAAAAATAATTACGTAGATACTAACGTATTTTTAGATAAAAACAATTTTTAAGTGCAAATTGGAATTTTTTGAGCAAAGCTCATTTGAATTTCTACTGCCTGATGAAAAAAGTTATGCTTCACATTTCGGTCATGCTGGTTTTGTTCGCGGTTTATTTCGCAGCTCATTGGGCAGTGTATATTTCCTTGGTTAAGTTTTTGGGAATAAGTAACTTGACCATCAAGAATATTTTAGCTTGGAGCCTGGTGTTTTTGGCGATCAGTTTTTTTGTGGCAACGCTGTTGGCACACTTGAGTGACAACATGTTCACGCGCGGATATTATTTGCTCTCCGGTTTTTGGTTGGGTCTTTTGGTGAGCTTACTTTTATTTTTTGTTTTGACCTGGGCGATTGCAGCGATTGGGTTTTGGACAGGCACATTGCCAAATCAAAAACTTTTGGCAGTTTTGGCAATCTGCGCAGCTGTCCTGTATTCATTTTACGGAGTTTACAATGCTTTTGCCGCAAAAATTACCAGTCTTGACGTGGCAATTGATGGATTGCCTCAGCAGTGGGTCGGCAAAAAAATCGTGCAAATTTCCGATGTTCATCTGGGTCACATTTATAGTGCAGCTTACTTTTCGTCAGTGGTGGAAAAAATAAACGCACTCCAGCCAGAGGTGGTGGTGATCACAGGGGATCTTTTTGACGGAACTGATGGAAAGCTTGATTCCTTTGTTTCGCCAATCAATAAAATAAACGCGCCAGTATTTTTTATCACTGGAAATCATGAAACGTATTTGGGCATTGATAAGTCATATGCAGCAATTGCTAAAACCAAGATAACACCACTGCGCGACTCCTTGCAAACAATCAAGGGTTTGCAATTTATCGGTATTGACTATCCACTGCGCGGAGAGAGTCGCGATATTGCAAAAATAATTCCAGATATGCCAAATTGGGATCAATTTGCACCGAGCATTCTGCTGATTCATGAACCACTGCAAACCGAGAGCGCCAAAAAGGTTGGAATTTCGCTGCGTCTTTCTGGTCACACGCACAAGGGGCAACTTTTTCCTTTTGGTTTCGTCACCTCACTTATTTTTGGAAAATATGATTATGGTTTTGTGCGAGAAGGTTCTTTTGCAAGTTACACCTCGAGCGGGCTGGGTGGTTGGGGACCTCCGATGCGAACCTCGAAAAATTCAGAAATAGTGCAGATAACATTGAGATAAATCTCAAAAAAAAGGAGGACAATATGAAAAATGAGATCAGTACTTTAAAACAGTGGGGAGCATTCTTTCTTGGACCAGTGATTTGGCTGGTTGTGGTAGTTGTGATTTTCTGCGTTTCAATACCGAATATCATTTCAATCAAGACGTGAAAAAAAAGAAGCTTGGTATGTGCAAAGTAAATAATGCTAAGATTTTCCCATGGCCGCTCTCCTCGAGAAGCGGCCATTTTTTCTTGCAAAAATATTCCAATGCGCGCATTGTATTAATATGGATTGGGACTTGAATATTAAAAAGGGAACGTAAAAGTATGATCGTATTTTCTGCAATCATGCCACATCCACCAATGAGTGTTCCAGGCGTTGGAAGCAAGGCTGATTTTTTGATGCTCGCCAAGACATTGAGCGCCTTTGAGAGTCTCAGAATCAGCTTGGAAGCAGCAGATCCAGATACGATTGTGGTGATTTCTCCGCATGCCCATCTTGAGCCGTATGCTTTTGTGATAAATTCTGAAAGTGATCTTAAGGGTAGCCTTGCAAACTTTGGCAGTGATCGAGTGTATGAATATACGAATAACATTGAAATCGCCGACAAGCTGGATTATGTCTGCCTGATGAATGAAATGCCGGCGCAACTTCACAGTGAGTTTTTGGATCACGGTACAATTGTGCCGCTGTATCATCTTTTGAAAAATTCTCCGCCAGCTGGTGGACCAAAAATTGTGCATCTCTCATTTTCAATGATGAGCTACCAACAGCATTATCGTTACGGGGAAATAATTCAAAGTATCATCGACAGTCCCAAGAGTGGGCGAGTGGCTGTGATTGCCAGTGGAGATCTTTCGCATAAAGTCTCTCCAAATTCTCCAGCTGGTTTTGCAAAGGGCGCTCAGGAATTTGATCACAGTGTCATGCGTTATTTAGGCAGCGATGATTTGGCAAGCTTGATGAACATGGAACCTGAAACGATTGAGATGGCAGCGGAGTGCGGCTTGCGTTCAATCATTGTGCTGCTAGGAATACTGCATAATAAAAAATATAAATTCCAGCTGCTGAGTTATGAAGCGCCTTTCGGAATCGGCTATTTGACTGCTAGGTTGTTGTAGTTTTTATTTATATCATTTCTTCAATTAAAAACAGCCCTTGCGGGCTGTTTTTAATATCGATGGTGTTTGGCACCATGTGTATATTATACTCCCAATTCATCAAAATGTCAAGTAGAAAGAATGCTTTGTTTGGGATATAATTAAATCAATTAAGTTTGAGTTTCTTTAAGGATTTATAAATAAAAATGGAAAAACAAACATACAACCTGACAGACAAGGAAGCTTTGAAAAAATTCGATGCGACAATCGAGGGACTGACTTCCAACGAGGCGGCAGAACGCCTGAGAAAATATGGAAAAAATGCGGTGGAGAAAAAACAGTCTTGGAGTTGGTTTTCGCTTTTGCTGAATCAGTTCAATGATGCTTTGGTTTGGATTTTGTTGGTGGCAGGAACGCTGGCTTTTCTTTTCGGAGAGTTTCGTGACATGACGATCATTTTTTTGATTGTGGGCATCAATGCGACCATTGGATTTTTTCAGGAATATAAAGCTGAAAAGACTTTGGAAAATATTCGGCGCTTGGCATCTGACAGGGCGGTGGTGCTGCGCGATGGTCAGCGCACTGAAATTGATTCAACCTTGCTGGTGCCGGGTGACATTCTTGTGCTTGCTTCCGGCGACAGGGTGGCAGCGGATGGATATCTGTTGGAAAGTTATGATGTGTATGCCAACGAATTCATTTTTACCGGCGAATCAAAAGCGGGAAAGAAAAAAGCTGGAGCTATTGCTGAGCAGCAGTTGGTCTTGGCAGATATGGACAACATGGTTTTCATGGGAACGTCGCTCACTCGCGGAAGTGCGACTGTCTTGGTGACTGGAACTGGCATGAGCACGCAGCTGGGGCATATCGCGCATATGGTGAGCGAGGTCAAGGAAGATGAAACTCCGCTGCAAAAACAGATGAGAACGCTTGGTCGCGATGTTTCAATTTTGGCAATTCTGATCGGAACGCTTGTGATGATAGCGGGATATTACAGCAATATTTCTTTGTATGAAAATTTCCTTTTCGCTTTCGCCTTGGCGGTGTCAGTGGTGCCGGAAGGTTTGCCAGCTGCCATTTCTGTGGCACTTTCATTGGGAATGAAAAAACTTTTGAAATACAATGTGCTCGCCAAAAAATTAAACGCCGTCGAGACGCTCGCTTCAGTTTCCATTATTTGCTCGGATAAAACTGGGACGATCACGCGCAATGAATTGATGGTCACCAATATGATAGTTGGAGATGATGAACTGATAGTGGATGGACAGGGGTATCAAGGAAAAGGAGAATTTTATTTGTTTGGTCGGAAAATTGACAAGGCAAAATATCCGCAACTGGAAACATTACTCAGGATTGGAGTGATTTGTAATGATAGCGGTCTGGCGGAAAAAGATGGAGTGACAACTATCGCTGGCGATCCAACGGAAGGTGCCTTGTTGGTGGCAGCAAAAAAATATCAAAGCGAGCCTGACTTTTTCAACAGCTCTTGGAATAAAATAGATGAAAATCCTTTTTCATCGGACCGCATGATGATGAGCGTGATCTGCTCCAATGATTCCGATGGCAAAATTGTATCGTTCGTGAAAGGTTCGCCGGATGTTTTGATTGAAAAATGCACACACAAACTCATTGGCGAAAAAATAATCCCATTTACGGACAGTGAAAAACAAAAAGCGAAAAATATTTATGATGCGATGTCCAAGCAGGCACTGCGCGTGCTGGCATTTGCCCAAAGAGATTTGCTTGGAATTGAGAAAGATCAATTTTCCCTGGAAGCTGAAAAAAATCTGGTTTGGGTCGGAATGATGGGTATGATCGACCCTCCACGCGTCGATGTGCACAAAGCAATTGATGAATGCATCAGATCAGGGATCAAGGTGATCATGATAACAGGTGATTATGAAGTGACAGCCGAGGCTATCGCAAAAAAAGTTGGACTTTTGAAGTCGACAAATTCTGAAGTCATCAATGGCAGGACGCTTGATTTGATGAGCGACGAAGAATTGACGGCAAAAATTTTCCAAAATGATGTCGCCTTTGCGCGCATTGCGCCTGAGCAAAAATTGCGCATAGCGACACTGCTGCGAAAAAATGGGGCAGTGATTGCCATGACTGGCGACGGCGTGAATGATGCGCCGGCGCTCAAGCGAGCCGACATCGGTGTGGCGATGGGCATCATCGGAACCGATGTGGCCAAGGAAGCTTCAGACATGATTTTGCTGGACGATAATTTTGCCTCCATCGTGCGCGCCGTGAAAGAGGGCAGAACCATCTATCAGAATTTGAGAAAATTTGTATACTACGTTTTCACTTCCAATGTGAGTGAATTTTTCACTGTCATCATCGGAGTTATTTTGCAGATACCGGCGCCGATTGCGGCTGTGCAAATTTTGGCCATCGATCTTGGAACTGATATTTTCCCATCATTTTCACTCGGTCTGGAACCATCGGAACCGAACATCATGAAAAGAAAACCTTTTAGTGTTGATGAAAAAGTGATTGATTCTGCGGGCGTCTGGCGTCTTGTTCGCGTTGGGCTTATAATGGCCATTGGCGCAGTGATTGCCTTTATTCTTTCCATGAAACGTGGTGGCTGGGATTTCGGCAATAAAATTGATACAAATAGCGTACTATATATTAGATCGACAACCGCTGCTTATGCAGTGCTGGCGATGACGCAGATGGCCAACTTGATGCAGGCTCGCAGCGAAACGCTCTCAGTGTTCACAATCGGTTTTTTCAAAAACAGATATGCCATCGGTGCAGCTTTTCTTTCCACCAGCGTGTTGCTTATCTTCATGTATCTGCCATTTTTTCAAAAGTATTTGCATATGACGCCGATCACCTGGAAAGATTGGATGGCCGTCTTGGTCACCACGCTCGCAGTCTTTGTTTTTGAGGAAGGGCGCAAAGCCGAAAAGGCAAAAAAGATTTAAAAAATTAAAATAAGAACGACATGCTTAATATTCAGGAAAACATTTCTTTGGCACCGCTCACATCTTTTAGAATTGGCGGTCCGGCAAAATTTTATGTGGAAGTTTCATCATTGGAAGAGCTTGAGGAAGCTTTGTTTTTTGCTAAAGAAAAAAAACAAGATTTTTATATTTTGGGCGGAGGAACAAATCTGCTCGTTTCTGACAAGGGTTTTGATGGTGTCATCATCCGCCTGAAAATGAACAAAATCACAGTTGCTGGACAGACGCTCGAAGTGGAGGCGGGTGTGCCACTGATCAAGGCCATCAACACTGCGGCTGAAAATGGTCTTGCTGGCATGGAAAAAATGGCTGGAATTCCGGGCACGGTTGGAGCAGGAGCAAGAGGCAATGTGGGAGCTTTCGGCACGGAAATGAAATCATGCATAAAATCGGTGACTGCTTTTGACACGGAAAAAATGGAGTTGGTTTCTTTTGAAAATGAAAATTGCAATTTTGCCTACAGGACAAGTGTTTTCAAGGAAAATAAAAATTTGATTGTGATTTCCGTGACAATAGACCTAAAAAAAGGAGATGTTGCTGAAATAAAGAAACTCACCATGGACACCATCATGATGCGTGCTAGCAAAGGACTTCATGGAGTGAAAAGTGCCGGTTCGTTTTTCATGAATCCCGTGACTGACAATGCAAAACTTTTGTCTGACTTTGAAAAAGAAAAAGGGGTGGCGGCCAGAAACAACACTTTGCCAGCAGGCTGGGTGATTGAGCAAGCTGGTCTGTTGGGCAAAAAAATGGGAGGAGCTGCCATCAGTGAACTGCATGCGAATTACGTCGTCAACGACACTGGCGATGCCACCGCTTCTGATGTTATAATGCTGGTGAGCTTTGTGAAGCAACAGGTCAGAGATCAATTTGGAATCCAACTGCAAGAAGAAGTTAATTATCTGGGGTTTTAGTAGATTTTAATATAGTAATTTATTAACACAAAAACGCTATGAGCACGACAGAAAACATGAGGTTCTTTTTCAAGGGACTAGAGGTTGATGTGAAAACGCGAGACTATGTTGAGAAGAGACTTGGCACCATGGATAAATTTGTGGATGATATTTTGAAAAGCGAGGTTGAAATCGATTTGGATAAAAAAGGAAAATTTCGTGTCGAAGTCATGCTGCACACACCGCGCAACATGTTTCGCGCCGACAACACGACTGACAGCATTGAAGCTTCGATTGATATGGTGGTGGATGAACTCCAAACGCAGGTCACACATCTGAAAGACAAACTGCGAACACTGAAAAAACGCGGAGCAATTTCACTCAAAAAGAAAGTAGTGCTTGATGAGGGTGCAAGATTCTAAATTCAGTCATTTAAAAAGGAAGACGCAAAGTCTTCCTTTTTGTTTTTTATAAAGACTGAAAATATGCTACAATGGGTGAGTAAATTAATTTAAAAATAAATATGAACAAAGCATTGAAAATTATCATGGGTGTCGTAATTTTTTTGGGAATCTTGAGTGGAGCCTTCTTGCTTTTTGCCAAGAAAAGCACTGCGCCAGTTGCAACTCCAAAAACCATCCAAGCTAGTGCACCAGTAAACTCCTTGACCCCTTTGCCAACGCAAGACACTGCAGCTAAGTCAAAAACCGATACGGCTTTGCCGCCAGTAACCACTCCAGCAGCGAAAACTCCAATTGCAAAAACTGTTGATAAAAAAACCATTGTTCAATCGCAATGGACAAAATGCGCAAATAAAACCGCAGCAGTCGCCACCAACCTGATGTGGAGCGTACAAATCACGGAAGCCATCCCGGCTGGTGGCACCTATGCCAAAGGTAATTTGTATGGCGACATTGCTTTCCCGGTTCATATCACCATAAAACCCGACAGTGCTATTGCTGCCAAAATTAAAGCGATGTTGGTGGTGGGTAAAACTGCCTTCCTGCGCGGAACTTGCGGTGAGGTTGCAATTGATGGATCAGTTGTGCTGCAAGCATTTTAATTTTGAAAAATTTTTTGGGATAGAAAAAAGGCGCTCCGTTTGGATCGCCTTTTTGATATTTGACTATATTTAATTATACTTCTTTTTACTCATTTTGTCAAGTGTTTTGGACCGCGAAATTTTTGCTTTACGCAGCGTTTTTTTTGATGTAGAATAGACGAAGAAACAAGCGCTAAAAGCGTATAAATTGATAGCCCTATGAATTAGGGTTTTGGTTTGTGCATAAATACTTTACGAACTTTTTAACTTTAAGAACTTTACGAACTTACCATTATGACATTATTCAGCAAGATTTTCGGATCAAATGAGAGAGAGATAAATAAATTGAAACCAGTCGTGACAATCATTAATTCTTTTGAGGAAAAAATGATTTCACTTTCCGATGAAGATTTAAAAGGCAAGGCCAATGAATTTCGTGAGAGGTTGAATCCGCCAGCTGGCGGAGGTGAGACCTTGGATGAGATTTTGCCTGAAGCTTTCGCAGTGGTCAGGGAGGTTGCCAAGCGCACCAATGGCACGCGTCATTTTGATGTGCAGATGTTGGGAGGAATTGCACTGCACAGGGGCATCATCACTGAAATGAAAACTGGCGAAGGAAAAACTTTGACTTCAACGCTTCCGATTTATCTTAACGCTATCGAAGGCAAAGGTGTGCACGTGGTGACGGTCAATGATTATCTAGCCAAACGTGATTGCAACTGGATGGGTTCTATCTATCACGCGCTGGGTCTTTCCACGGCTTGCATCATGCATGACGTTTCATATTTGTATGAACCGCAAGTTTTTGATGCTGATGAGGTGAGCGTGGAAATGGAAAACTTGGTGGAAATCACCAGAAAGCAGGCATACAACTCTGATATTACCTATGGAACCAACAATGAATTCGGTTTTGATTATTTGCGCGACAACATGGTGCAAAATTTTGAACAGATGAGCCAGCGAGAACTGAATTATGCGATTGTCGATGAAGTCGATTCTATTTTGATCGATGAAGCTCGCACTCCGCTGATCATTTCCGCACCGGACAGCGAATCAACAAAACTTTATCAACGTTTTGCGCAATTGGTTCCGCGTCTGCGGGAGAAAGAGGATTATGAAGTGGATGAAAAACAAAAAGCGGTGACCCTCACGGAAAATGGGATGGCTAAGGTTGAAAAAGATTTGGGCGTGGGAAACATCTATGAACTTGGAAAAATAAATTATGTGCATCATCTGGAGCAATCTCTGCGCGCCGAAGTTCTGTTCAAGCTCGACAAAGAATATGTCGTGAAGGATGGACAGGTTATCATTGTGGATGATTTCACAGGACGACTCATGGAAGGACGTCGCTATTCTGATGGACTGCACCAAGCCATCGAAGCCAAAGAAGGCGTGGAGGTTCAAAAAGAATCTCGCACTTTAGCCACCATCACTTTTCAAAACTATTTCCGCATGTATAAAAAGTTGGCCGGTATGACCGGAACAGCTTCAACCAGCGCGGAGGAATTTTCCAAAGTGTATAAAATTGATGTGATGGAAATTCCGACGAACAAAGTTTTGATTCGAAAAGATTTGCCGGATGTGGTGTATAAAACTGAGAAAGGAAAATTCGATGCCATTGTGCAAACGATCAAAGAAAACCATGAAAAAGGTCAGCCGTTTTTGGTGGGAACGATTGCGATTGAAAAATCTGAATATTTGAGCGCCCTGCTGACGCGTGAGGGAATTGCGCATGAAGTTCTCAACGCCAAGCATCACGAAAGAGAAGCCGCCATCATTGCTGGTGCTGGTCAAAAAGGCGCCGTGACCATCGCCACCAATATGGCTGGTCGCGGAACTGACATCAAGCTTGGCGAGGGCGTGCGCGAAGCCGGCGGACTCTACATTATTGGAACTGAGCGTCATGAGGCTCGGCGCATCGACAATCAGTTGCGAGGACGCGCAGGTCGTCAGGGTGATCCGGGGGCCACACAATTTTTTGTTTCATTGGAAGATGAATTGATGCGCAGATTTGGTGGAGATCGCTTGAAAAACATGATGGACACTCTTGGACTGCCGGAAGATCAGCCGATTCAAAACGCCATCATTTCGCGCACCATTGAAAGCGCTCAATCCAAAATCGAAGGCTACAACTTTGATATTCGCAAACACGTCTTGGATTACGACGATGTGATGAACAAGCAGCGTGAAGTTGTCTACAAAAAACGCAAGGAAATTTTGGCATCCTCTGATGTGAAGGCTGAAATCATGCAATATGTGGAAGAAGAAATCGAACGCACTGTTTCAGTTCACTGCACTGGTGAAGAATATGCTTGGGATATTGAAATCATCTCAACTGAGCTTCAAAACATTTTTGCTTTTTCGCAGCAGGATAAAAAGAAATTGGAGCAGATTCGTGATGACAAATCGAAAAATACTGCTGAGAAAATTTCTTTGATGATGGAATATGTGATGGGCAAGGCTAAAGAGGCATACATCCAGAAAGAAAAAGAAATCACAGAGCAGGCACTGCGGCAAGTTGAAAAGGCAATCATACTTCAAACAATTGATACGCTCTGGATGAATCATCTCGATGAAATTGATTATCTGCGTCAGGGAATCGGCCTGCGGGGATATGGACAACGTGATCCTCTGATTGAATACAAAAGAGAGGCTTTTCATATGTTCTCGCATCTGATGGAAAACATGCGCTCAACCACAGTGCGAACAATTTTCAAGGTGTCCTTGGTTTCAGCTGAGCCTAGCGTTCAAAAACAGGCAGAGCCAAAAAACATTGAATTTCATGGCGCTGAGGATAATGCTGCGCAATTCGCTGAGACTTCCAAAGGGGAAGCTGCTGGCGGCGCACCTGCTCCGCAAAAACCAATCATCAATAAAGACAACATCGGACGAAATGACAAGTGCAGTTGCGGTAGCGGGAAAAAATTCAAGAACTGTTGTGGGAAATAAAGATTATTTTTACTTGTAGTATTATTTGCATCGCAAGGTGCGCGAATATTGAAATTTTTTCGTGAAAAAGTGCTAAAAAAGCAATTTTTGCGAGAAATGAAGAACTCCAAGGCTAAATGCACTGGAGTTTTTCATTATTTGAATTTAAAAATGGATTGTTTGTGGAGTTAATTGTATAATAAGGATATGAATCAGGCAGTGAAAATTCAAAAAATAATGCTCTGATTTGTGTTGTGCAGTACTGAACAGTTCACCTTTATCTTTTAAGTCAATTGTAATTTTATTGGCCAAGGGCCATTTGAATTTCTACTGCCTGATGAAATATTTATCATTTGAAAAATCAGTAGGTTGTGTCATATACCGAAAGAGCGAAGATAAAACTTTGTTTCTTTTGGTGCAATATCGCTCTTGGCAATGGGATTTTCCAAAAGGTCACGTGGAGGAAGGTGAAACTGAGGAGCAGACTTTGCGCAGAGAAATAAAAGAGGAAACTGGAATTGATGATCTTGCGATTTTGCCAAATTTTCGCATGGCTGTGAGATATTTTTATACCGCCAAGGGGAATGAGAAGAAAGAGAGGCTCATGCAAGAAAAAGGCATCTATATTTTCAAAAATGCAGTCTATTACGCAGGGGAAACGCAAGAGAAAGAAGTGACGATCGATTTTGAAAACAAAGCTTATGCTTGGCTGACATATGACGAAGTTTGCGAGCGTCTTAAAAATGATGGCTCCAAAAAGGTTATAAATGAAGTTGTTGAAGCTCTTGAAATAGGAAAGAACAAATAGCTCGGATGTGTATTAATTGGTGTAATGATTAATACGAAATTATATGACTTATACCGGAGCGGAATATTCATTGGAAAATATTTTTCATGAATTGCAAAAACAGAGCAAGCAGGAAAATGTTCAAAGCTACGATGAATATATTGATCTTGTTGACAACCTTATCGAAGAAAAAAAGAGTTATGGCTTTCTTGCTGATGAAGAAGATTTGGAGCAGATTAAGCGTGGGCTTGAACTTCGTTGGAATGAGATTGAAAAGAACTTACTTTGAATACATAAATCTTTTTGACACTTTTTGAAAGTGTCTTTTTTTGTAGCAATTTGTCAAAATCGGCATTGTGCCTTATCATATCAAGGTAATAGTTCTTAAATTAAACAAAATTCAGGAGGTGAGCATGCCGGACAAGGATAAGAAGAAAAAGAGGCGTTTGGTGAGTATTGTCGCTCGTACAGCTATCGATGCGCTTGAATGCGAGGAGGTTATCAGGGATTGCCTCAAAAAATTGGATTCGTCCAAATTCGAAATAGTCATGCTTGTAGAAAATGCAAAAATACATCTTCTTGATGGCAACTATACTACACTTCTTAAGATCACAGGGGACAGCAGCAGTGGCTTGCCGCGTAGTGGCATGGAAGAACTTTGTAGGTGTCTTCAGTCAAGCGGCTATTTCATTCAGTTTATACCTTCCTATCATGATTTTATCCCTCCTAAGAAATGATCATGTTGATTATTTCTGCAATCATAATGGGCTCACTTTGTGCGCCCATTTATTATAAAATATTGCACTTTTGGTTTTTATAATATAAAATGAAACTTATGAATATAAAGCAAAAATTACAATTGAAATTCGCAGGAGTGATTATTTTGGCTGTGGTTTGCGGTCTTATTGCATATCCGCAAGCAGTTTCAAAAGTGCCATTTCTATATGACAGATTCAATAAGCTCAAGATCAATCTTGGACTTGATTTGCAAGGAGGTTTTCATTTGGAATACAAGGCTGATGTTTCCAACATTGAGCCATCAAAGGTGGCTGAAGCTATGCAGGGGGCGCAGACTGTGATCGAAAGGCGTGTTAATGCTTTTGGAGTTGGTGAACCGCTGGTGCAGGTTTCTAAGAGTGGGGAAGAAAATCGTATCGTGGTGGAACTGCCGGGGATCAAAGATATTGAAGAGGCCAAGGCTAAAATAAAAGATGCACCTCTTTTGGAATTCAAAGAGGAAGGGCCTGTTGATCCGCAGATTCAACAAATGTTTGACCAATCAAATGCTCAGGCCAAAGAAAAGGCACAAAAAATCTTGGATGAAGTGAAAAAAGATGGAGATTTTGCGCAGCTTGCCAAGGACAACAGTGAGGATCCGGGTTCTAAAGACAATGGGGGTGATTTAGATTTTGCGAAAAAAGGTGCCTTTGTGCCAGAGTTCGACAAGATTCTTTTTGAATCAAAACTGAAACCAAATGAAGTGTATAAGGACTTGGTGGAAACGGAGTTTGGTTGGCATATCATCAAATTCATTGAGTCTCGTGGCGAAGGCGACACACTTGAGGTGCATGGTGCACACATTCTTTTTGCCAAAAAGGATCCTTCTCAGTATGAACAATTCAAATATCAAGCAACTGGTCTGACTGGAAAAAATCTGAAAAGTGCTTCAGCGCAATATTCGCAAGGTCAAGGCCTTGGTGAGCCAGAAGTGTCCTTGCAGTTTGATGATGAGGGAACAAAACTTTTTGCAGAGCTGACCAAAAAAAATCTTGGAAAACAGATTGCAATTTTCTTGGATGGAGAACTTCAAATTGCACCAACCGTGCAAGTTGAAATAACCAACGGACAAGCAGTGATCACTGGAAATTACACATTCAAAGAAGCTAAGGATATTGCAGACAGGCTTAATCAGGGAGCACTGCCTGTGCCACTGACCTTGGTTGGGCAGCAAAGTGTCGAGGCAACTTTGGGTGCAGATTCGCTGAAAAGCATTTTGATTGCAGGTGGAATTGGACTCACTGCAGTGATTGTCTTCATGCTTATTTTTTATCGCTTCCTTGGTTTAGTCGCGTCACTAGCTTTGCTTATTTATACAGTGATGATGATCACGATTTTCAAGCTGACTGGAATTACTTTGACACTGTCTGGTGTTGCTGGTTTTGTTCTTTCCATTGGTATGGCAGTGGATGCCAACATCTTGATTTTCGAACGTACCAAGGAAGAAATCAGAGGAGGGCGCACGATTGCCAATTCATTGGAAGAAGGTTTCAAGCGCGCTTGGACTTCCATTCGCGACGGAAATATTTCATCGCTGCTCACAGCCGGAATTTTGTATCTCATGGGAACTGGTTTCGTGAAAGGTTTTGCGGCAGCACTTTTCATTGGTGTGGTGGTTTCAATGTTCACAGCGGTGGTGATCACTCGCACGATGCTGAAAGTCATCATCAGTGATTGGATTCATGGAAGAACTTGGTTGGTTGGAGTTAACAAAAAATCTATCAAAGAATAAGGAAAAAAATATGATAAATATCATCTCAAAAACTAAATACGCTTATATTTTTTCCGGCGTCCTGTCACTCTTATGTATCTTGAGTTTGGCCACGTGGGGATTGAAATACGACATTGATTTCACAGGCGGAACTCGCATGGTGGTGAAATTCGCCAATGAGGTTCCTGCTAAGGACGCCGTCAGTGAAACATTGAAAGATTTGAATTTGAAAAGTTTGACCATGCAAGGGTTGGAGAATAACTCCATGGTGATTCGTTATGCTTCTGAAGACGACAAAACAAACGTGGATGTTTGGAAAGCGTTAAATGGAAAATACACGGATGCCACTCAATCGAGTGTTGATTTTTTCAACTCATCTGTTTCAGGCGAACTGAAATCGAAATCAGTGAGCGCGCTGGCTTTGGCAATCATGGCGATCATGGCCTATATTGCTTGGGCTTTCCGCAAAGTGTCACGTCCGGTGGAATCTTGGAAATATGGCGCAGGAGCAGTTATTGCCTTGGCTCATGACATTTTGATCACCACTGGAGTCTTTTCTTTGCTGGGACATTTTTATGGCATTGAAATTGGAATTCCATTTATTGCAGCACTTCTCACAATCCTTGGATTTTCTGTGCATGACACGATTGTGGTATATGACAGAGTTCGTGAAAATCTGCTTCGAAGTTCCAATAAAGTTCCATTTCCTGAGGTGGTCAATCAAAGTTTGAACGAAACGCTAGTGCGTTCAATCAACACCTCGCTTACAGTGCTCATAACCTTGCTAGCCATCTATCTTTTTGGAGGAGCTGCCATTAAACATTTCGCACTAGCACTCTTGGTTGGAATTGGTTTTGGAACTTATTCTTCGATTTTCATCGCTACCGCGCTTTTGGTGACAAGTTATGAATTGACGATAAAATACAAGAAATAAATCTAAAATCTCAATGTCAAATGCCAAATAAAATCTCAAATCTTAAATTCCAAATTTTAAACATTTGAGCTTAAATCATTTATTGGAAATTTAGATTTTGACATTTAGATTTAAAAAATAAGAATTAAAGTAAGAAAATTTTATGTTGAGTATATTCAAGAAAAAAACTGACGATTCAAAAAAATCAAAAAATCCGCTTGATCCTGAAAATATGGGATTCATGCAGCGCATGGCGATGAAAAAACTGGAAAAGATGAGTCCTGATGAAAGGGAAGCGCTGATGAAAAAAGTCATGACTCCCGATAATATTCAGAAAAATAAAGCTGATATTCTCAAGACCCTTGAACAAATGAAAAAATCCGGTCAGATGAATGACCATCAAATCTTTGAAGCCAAAAAAAGACTAGGATTACTGTAGAACTTTTAGGGAAAATTTAAAAAGGATATTTTAAAAGCCGGGGAGTGTTTCACTCCGCCGGCCCTTTTTATTTTCTGCCTTTTTTCATTGCATACATATGTGCATCCGCACTTTTATAGACGGCATCATGCAATTTCATCGCATACATTTGCAGGTCATTCTCTGATTTGTTGAGGGTAAGTGTCGCCGAAACCTTCTCAAAAGCGCATCCATAGCTGACTGAAATGGAGAACTCTATTCCCTCGATATTAACAAGAAAAGGTTGCAATTTTTCTGATAATGAATCAAGGAATTCTTCGGGCGAGTCTATGATTCCAATGTCTTCAAATTCATCTCCTCCGATACGACAAAGGTGATCACCATCGCGAAAGATCCGTCTGAGAAAAACAGCCACCTTGCGAATAATTTCATCACCTACGGCATGCCCATAGCTGTCGTTCACATTTTTCAGATTGTCTATGTCCATTATCACACTGAAAATATAAGCATCTTTTCTACTGGCTTCTTTCACTATGCTCAGGGCTGCCGTTTCCAAATGTTGTCGACTGTAAAGTCCAGTAAGGGGATCAAGACAACATAATTTTGCCAACATCGCATTGGCTTCCTTCAGCAATTTTCTGTCTCCAGCATCTCGTGTCCAAAGAATGGAGAAGCTCATTGTGCCACAAAAGCCCAATGCGACAGCTATGCCTATAAACAGTAGTGGTCTTTGCGAGAAGAAGTTCCAACAAAAGTAGAAAAACAACCCTGGAATTATGGAGATAAAAAGGCAAATAGACATCCTTTCGGCATTGCGGTGCATTCTTCTCAATGTCAGCCATCGTTCACTCATCCAATTCTCAGTCTTACTGATAGACATGGCCGTTTCCTCCTGGTTTATTTTAAAGAGCAATATTTCAACATTGAATCGTGCTTGATTTGAGTTGTTTGCCAGTATACGACCCAAGGGCTTTATTGTCAACAAATATATTGATATATGAATTAATTGTTGCAAGAAGTGGCTTAACTTGATAATATGTATATATTCATAGAAAAAACAGCCTGAGTTGGGTTTCAATTAATGGGATAATATAATTTTCAAGAAATAGTATGCTTACAGAAAAAATTGAAAAAATTAAAAACGAAGCACTGGCAGAAATTAGTGTGGCTGAGTCATTGGAAGTGATGACTGATTTGCGCATCAAATATTTGGGACGCAAAAGCGAATTTACCAACATCCTTAAAAGTCTGAAGGATATGTCTGGCGAGGAAAGAAAAGAAATTGGGCAATTGGCCAACTCTGTGAAGGTTGAGCTTGAAAATGCATTTGCTCAAAAAGAAGGGGAGCTGAAAGAAAAAAGTTTTGATTTTGCAGCTGAAAAAATTGATGTCACGATGCCGGCCAAAAAACTTGGGCGCGGTCATTTGCATCCGCTCAGTCGCATTCAATATGAAATTGAGGATATCTTCACTGCCATGGGTTTTGAAATCGCAGATGGTCCGGAAGTGGAAACGGAATTTTATAACTTCGATGCCTTGAATCTTCCCAAGGATCATCCAGCGCGCGACATGCAAGACACTTTCTGGCTCAAGGATGAGGACAAAAATGAAAAAATTGTGATGCGCACACAAACTTCTGATGTGCAGATTCGCTATATGGAAAAACACACGCCGCCATTTCGCATCATTGCGCCAGGGCGAGTTTTCCGTCGCGAATCAACTGACACGACTCATGACCACACCTTTCATCAATTCGAAGCGTTGATGGTGGGTTCGGACATCACCGTGGGAAACTTGAAGCATGTGGCTCAGCAATTCTTTTCCAGATTTTTCAAAAAAGAAGTTGAGATCAGACTGCGTCCAAGTTATTTTCCGTTCACTGAACCTAGCTTTGAATTCGACATCAATTGTTTGGTGTGCGGAGGAAAAGGTTGCTCATCTTGCAAATGGGCTGGTTGGTTGGAACTCGGTGGCGCCGGAATTGTGAATCAGAATGTTTTTGAAGCGGTGGGATATCCACGAAACAAATATCAAGGATTTGCTTGGGGATTCGGTTTGGAACGCTTGGCCATGATGAAATATAAGATAGATGACGTCCGTCTTTTTCATTCAGGCGACTTAAGATTTATTAAACAATTCTAAAAAACATGAAATATTCTTATTCTTGGCTTAAAGAGCTTTCAGACACAAGCAAAACAGCCACTCAAATTGCTGAGCTTATCACTAATCATTCTTTTGAAGTTGAAACGGTTGAAAAAATCGGCTCAGATTTTGCCGGTGTGGTGGTGGGCGAAATTTTACAGCTTGCCAAGCATCCCAATGCTGACAAACTGCAACTCACCAAAATCAAAATTGGAAACGGACAGGTTTTGGATATTGTTTGTGGTGCGCACAACATCAGTGTTGGCGACCATATCCCAGTGGCCACGGTTGGAACCATGATGCCAGGAATTTCCGCCAAAGGCGGACCAGCCTCTGGCTGGGAAATCAAAGAAGCTGAGATCCGAGGTGAAAAATCTTTCGGCATGCTTTGCGCTGAAGATGAACTCGGACTGGGGACAAGTCATGAGGGAATTTTACTTTTGGATAAATCAATTGAAGTTGGAACTCCATTGGCTCAGGTCTTGAATAACAATGATGAGATTTTGGATATCAAAGTTTTGCCAGACAGAGCACATGACGCTGTCAGTCATGTGGCCATGGCTCGAGAAATTATTGCGCTGGAGGGTGGAGAAATGGACTATGATTATGACGGACTTGTTTTGCCCAGCAAGAAAGCTAAGAACTTGAGTATTAAAATTGAAAACAATCTGCTTTGCACGAGATATATCGGTGCAGTGCTTTCCAATGTGCAAGTGAAACAATCTCCTGATTGGATGAAGGCACGACTGGAAGCTTGTGGAATCAAGGCTATTAACAACGTGGTGGATGCAACAAATTATGTCATGCTTGAACTTGGTCAACCGCTGCATGCTTTTGACGCTGATGTGATTGGCAATGAGATTGTGGTGCGAACTGGCAAAAAAGACGAGGAAATAACTCTGTTGGATGGAAGTATCAAAAAAATAACCACAGATGATATTGTCATTGCAAACAATTCTGAGGCGCTAGCGCTGGCTGGCATTATGGGTGGCAAAAAATCAGGAATTTCAGAACAAACAAAAACAATCATTCTGGAAGCTGCCAATTTCAAAGCTTTGCCAATTAGAAAGACGCGCATGCGACTCAATCTTTTCACTGACGCTTCAACTCGCTTTGAAAAGGAGCTTGATCCAAACTTGGCTGAAAAAGCCATGGTGAGAGTTATTGAAATTCTTGAGCACACCGCTGACGCAACATTTGAAGGCGCAACCGATGAATACCCAAATAAAGTCAAACCTTGGGAAGTCCAGCTTGATTTGAAATACGTCGATAAATTGTTGGGCGTTAATGTTCCACCCAAAACCAGTCAGAAAATTCTGGAATCCTTGGGCGTCAAAGCTAAGCTCAAGAAAGATCTGATCATAGCTGAAATTCCAACTTTCAGAATAGATTTGAAAAGTCAGGAAGATTTGATTGAAGAAATTGGCAGAATTTTTGGTTATGAAAAAATTGATAACATTGCGCCGACAGTTCCAGTTGTTGGAACAAAAACAAATCAAAGCAGGGTCTTTGAACGCGCGCTTAAAAATCTTTTGGTGGGACAAGGGTTCTCTGAGGTTTACAATTATTCTTTCTATTCCACTGCTGATGCCAGCCGCTGCGAGCTTGGCTTTATCAAGCATCTTGAGCTTGAACTGCCAATGAGTCCTGAGCAATCGCAATTGCGCATCAGTCTCATTCCAAATCTCTTGAAAAATGTCAGGGAGAATCTCAAAAATTATGGCGAGTTTAGCATTTTCGAAATAGGCAAAGTGTATTGGCCAAATGGGGAAATTTTGCCTGAAGAAAAAACGATGCTGGTGGCCGCGATGATACTTGGCAAAAAAAGTGCCAAAAAAGAGAAGCAGGATTTGCGCCACCAATCTAATTTTTTTGAGGCTAAGGCAGCAGTGGACAACATCTTGTTGCAACTTGGCATCAGTGATCATTACTATGATGATTTTAATGGTGTGCCGATAGAAACTCCAACATCTTTGTGGCATGAAAGTCGCAGCGCGGAAATTAAAATCCAAGGCAATGAAAAATCCATTGGTTTTGTGGGAGAAATAAATCCTTTCGTGCTTTCAGCTTTTGATATTTCCACGAGAGTTGTGATGTTTGAATTCGACATGGAAAAACTTCTGGAGATTTCCGAGCAGGAACGAGAATACACCCCAATTCGAAAACATCCGGTGGTGACAAGGGACCTCTCCTTGATTGCAGGACTGAATGTGCGAGTTGATGAAATTTTGACAACCATTCAGCAGGCTGGGGGAGATATTGTGCTGGACGTGGATCTTTTTGATGCGATTGACTTTGCTGATGACTCTTCAAGCTTCGCTTTTCATATAATCCTTGGTGCCAGCGAGCGAACATTGACCGGAAAAGAAATTGATGATGTGATAAATGCCATCACAACTAAGCTGGAAAGTGATTTGGATGTTAAGCTTCGAAGATAGAGCTATAAAAATTACATTTACCATGAAAATCAGGAAACCTGTAGCGGTTTCCTGATTTTTTTGTTGCCTATTGACCCCACACTAATGTGGCACTTTTTGATAAATCATTGATTATTACTGGCTTTTTCAAATATTAGTAAAAACTACCCGTGAAGGCATTTTTGTGCATTTGCGCCTTTGGCGCAGTGCCAAATTAGTGTGGGGTTGACAAAATTTTAATATGTGTTAATATAATTTGAAACCTAATATATTCAATCTATTTATAAAACACATGGAAACAGCAACTAATGCAGGCAATAAGCAAGTTGAAGTCCCAACCTCTTTATTCTCGGATGCACTCAAGCAGATTGTGCAGGATTTTTCTCCGCGTTCTCAGGAGATAATCTTCAGTCGTTGGGGTGTTTTCAATTCACATTCTTTGACCTTGGAAGAAATTGGGAAAAAATATCACATCACCCGCGAACGAGTTCGTCAGGTTATTCGTGAAGTTCTCAAAAAGGTCAGAGAGAGAAAAAATGATCAGCTTTTTTCTCAAATTCAAAATAGAGTTATCTTGGCTCTTGAAAGTAATGGTGGTATAATGGAAGAAAAGCAACTCTTGTTTACCCTTGGAAAAGGAGTTAAAAGCGAGGAGGCTGCTGTTTCTTTTTTTCTGGAGTGTTTTGAAGACATCATTAAAAATGAAGTCAAAAGTGAATTGGCGTTCTCATATTCATTGCCAGGATTTGATATTGAAAATTGGAGAGTGATCAAGAATAGTGTCATCGCAATTTTAAAGTCACAGAAAAAACCTTTGTCTGTTGACGAGATGTACAAATTAATGAAAACTGAAAAAGCAACTTTCGATTTGAGCAAGGAAGCCTTTGTGCATTACATCGAAGTTTCAGAGGAGATCAAACAAAACACTTTCGGAAAATGGGGCATTGCAAAATGGAAAGAAATCTCTCCCAAAGGAACTCGTGAGAAAGCTTATATGGTTCTCAAGGAAGCTGCCAAACCTCTGCATTTCCGTGATATTGCCAAGAAGATTGATCAATACCATTTGAACAAGAAAAAGACTCACGCTCAGACCGTGCACAATGAACTGATCAAGGACAAGAATTTTGTGTTGGTTGGCCGTGGAATCTATGCTTTGGTTGAGTGGGGATACAAGAGTGGTACAGTGAAGGACGTGATTGAAGAAATTTTGAAAAAGAATACCAGCGCGCTTAACAGAGAAGAGATTTTGAGCAAGGTTCTCGAAGTGAGGCATGTGAAAAAATCAACTATTGTGATAAACTTGAATAACTACTTCGCCAAATCAAAAAATGGCGCATATTCAATCAAAAAATAAGCGCTTCGTGCTTGAATAAACTCACACTAAAAAAATACAAACACAATGGACATTATTTCTGCTGCCTTAAGTGAAATAGTTACCGATTTAAAAACGGCTTCGCAGGCTATGAGCTTTATATGGTTCATTGCTCTGCCGCCGCTTTTTTATTTGTTGTTCATGGAGCTTTGGATGTATCACATTCAAAGTGCTTTTTGGGCTTCTGCCGACTGGGTGCTGCTGGAACTTATCCCTCCAAAAAATATTGAAAAAAGTCCCAAGCCCATGGAGGCCCTTTATGCTGGCTTTGCTGGTGTGGAAAAAACTTTCAATCCGCTGGAAACATACACGGAGGGTATGTTTGCTGACTACATGAGTTTAGAGATGGTGAGTGATCAAGGCACGGTGCATTTTTATGTTCGCTCCATGAAAAAGTATCGTCATTTGGTGGAAGCTTCCATGTATGCTCAATATCCCGATGTGGAAATCGTTGAAGTGCCTGATTATGTGAATGACGTGCCAAAGATTATTCCCAATGGGCAATGGGATCTTTGGGGTGCTGATATTGAATTTGTGAAAGACCCCGCTTATCCTATTCGAACTTACAAGGCTTTTGAGGAAGATATTACCGGCACCATGATTGATCCTCTGGCAGGTTTGCTGGAAGTGATGGGGAAGCTTGGACCAGGCCAGCAGATGTGGCTGCAATGGGTGATTGCTCCGACTGCACCATCTTGGGCAGGAAAAGTAGGTTCAAAACTTACTGATAAATTGAAAGGCAAGGAGAAAAAAACCGAGGCGATTTTGGATAGAATCTGGAAAGATCTCATGGATATTCTCAGCAATTTGTTCAAGGCTACTCACAGTGAAGTTGAATTTGCATCAGAGAAGAAAAAAGATGAACAACCTTTGGATACTCGTCTATCTCCAGGAGAGCGCGATGTGCTCAAAGCTATTGAGGATAACCTTGGAAAATTGCAGTTTTCCACCAAGGGCAGATTCATCTATCTTGGTCGAAGAGAAAATTACGACAAGGCGTTGGGAGTCTCAGCTTTTTGGGGAAATCTCAAGCAATTCAATGATGACAACTTGAACAGTTTCAAGCCTGACGGAGATTCGAAAACTTTCGCCAACTATATCAATAAAAAAAGTCGTTTGCGTTATCGTCAACATAAAATCTTGCGTCGTTATCGCAACAGAAGTAGAGATGGAAAATTGATGACCATGAGCGCTGAGGAGTTGGCAACTATTTTCCATATGCCGGACATGAACGTGATGGCACCTTCATTTAACCGCGTGGAAGCAAAACGCGGTGGCGCTCCTTCCAACCTGCCAATAGAATAGATGAAAAAATCTAAAATCTAAAGGCTAACGTCTAAAACAAGTACAAAGTATAAAGTATAATTAGAAAGTACGTCTTATCTATAATTTAAAATTTAGATTCGAATTAGATCTTGAAGATTAGACTTTAGAATTTTAATAATAATTAACTACAACGCTAGTTAAAAATATGCCAGGTAGTGAAATTTGAAAATATATAAAGTAGCACTCAAATTTTATTATTAGGCAAATATATAACAGATGTTTGGATTAGGAATTTTCTTGAGCGAAGCTCATTCAAATTTCTACTACCTGGTATGGCAAACAACAACGAGATTGCATTTTTTGCAAAAACAACTTTCAGGAATCAGGAGCGAGTTTTTGGGATCAAGACTGATGATCGAACTCGTCACATGTATATCATCGGAAAGACCGGTATGGGAAAAACCAACCTGCTGGAAAATCTGGTGGTGCAGGACATTCGAAACGGCCATGGTATCTGCTATATTGATCCGCATGGAGACACAGCTGAAAAACTGCTCAAGGCCATTCCCGCCAATCGCATCAATGATGTCATCTATCTTAATCCATCCGATCAAAACTATCCATTGGCTTTCAATGTGATGGAATCTGTCGATCCTGACTATCGCCATTTGGTGGCTTCAGGACTCATTGGTGTTTTCAAAAAAATCTGGGCTGATTCATGGGGACCTCGTTTGGAATATATTTTGCGCAACGCCATCTTGGCACTCTTGGAATATCCAGGCAGCACCTTGCTGGGCGTGACTCGAATTTTGGTGGACAAAAAATATCGCGAAAGAGTGGTGGAAAAAGTGACTGATCCTGTGATCAGGCAGTTTTGGGTGGATGAATTTCCAAAATGGAGCGACAAAGTTTTGCAAGAAGTGGTGTCTCCGATTCAAAACAAGGTTGGGCAATTTCTTTCTTCTTCGCTGATTCGAAATATCGTCGGTCAGACAACTTCATCTTTTGACATTCGCGATGCGATGGACACGCGCAAGATTCTGATCATCAATCTCTCCAAGGGACGCATTGGAGAAGACAATGGCGCCTTGTTGGGAGCGATGATGATCACCAAAATTCAACTTGCGGCCATGGGACGCGTGGACATTCCGGAGGAAGATCGTAAGGATTTCTATTTATACGTGGATGAATTCCAAAACTTTGCCACTGAATCTTTTGCCAATATTTTGTCAGAAGCTCGAAAATATCGTTTGAATCTTATTTTGGCTAATCAGTACATCACGCAGATCGACGAAAAAGTGCGCGATGCCATTTTTGGTAATGCCGGCACCATCATTTCATTTCGTGTGGGTGCGATGGACGCTGAATTTTTGGAAAAAGAATTCATGCCAGTGTTTGTGCAAAATGACATTGTGAATCTGCCGAAATACAACATCTATCTGAAATTGATGATCGACGGAATTGCAGGGGATGCTTTTTCAGCCAAAGTTTTGCCACCGGTATATATTGGAGACACGGTTGATAATGAAGAAAAAATTATTGCCGCCTCCAGGCAGCGTTACGCTTCCAGTAAAGAAGAAGTGGAGGATAAGATTTCTCGTTGGGCTGGCGTGATGCCAGTGGGCGGTTTTCAAACAGTTAATAAATTGCCAGAAGGGCAGGTCATTCAAAACCCCAACAATGTGAAATATGTGGCGCCGCAAAATCAGGGTGCGCATCGAAATTTCGCACCTCTGCCTCCTCGGCAGACAGGTCAAATACAGCAAAATACAGTTCAGGCACCCCAAAGCCAGCAATCTGTCGCAGCTGGGCAAAAATCTGCGCCGCAGGCTCCTGCAGCTGCCAAAATGCCCGCCAGTGCCCCTGATACCCAAAAAGTGATCAAAGAGCAGGTGGCGCCAATGGCCCCTCAGGCATCCTACGATGACCTTGGTGAGTACAATCAACAGCCGCCAGTTGCTTCAGCAGCGCAGCCGGCAGCAGTTGAAACTCAATCTCAAATGGCGCAAGTTCAGTCAGTGGAGGAAAATCCTGATTATTATGTGAAACCGATTGACGAGCGGCCGAAATTCGATGCCATTTGCGACATGTGCGGCGACAATATTCAAATTCCTTTTCAGCCCGATGGAAAAAGACCGACTTTTTGCAAGGATTGTCTCAAGGAGTATCAACGCATGACTGCCAAAGAAAAACTCAATCAAGAAAGAAAAATAAAGATGCAGCAAGAGGATGCACTTGAGCAAGGCGAATCCAAAGTTGCGCCAGCGCAGAGACCACCCGCAAGAAAGATTGTTGAGACTCCAAAATACAAAACTCAAGCAACAGCATCTCAAGCGCCGCAACTGACTGAAAGAAAAATCGAGCAGAAAGCTTACATTTCAAAAGACCGTCCGATGTCGCTTTCGCAGATGCAACATATTGCTCCGAAACAATTCAGACCGCAACGAACGCGGCCGCAAGTGAATTTGGATGAGGTGCGAAAGATGATCGACCAAAACAAATAACAACTGTCTTTTTTGTGAGACCTTGGGGGAAGCCTCAGGGTCTTGCTTTTATCATGGGATGGATTTATAATTTTGCTATTGGTTTTTTAAAAATTTTTTGTGAGAGGGAGAGTGATATGAGCAAAATTGCTTTTGTTTTTGCCAGCAACAGCTTGTTTGGGTCGATCAGCATCATGACCTTGATAAATTTGAGGCGAGCAATACGTTCCTTGAAACGCGGCAAGTTTGATGTTGTATATGTCGCACTCAATCATTTGGATGATGACGATAGAATTTCGGCAAGCGACTACATCCAAAAGAATTTCATCGAAAACATGCCGGATGAGCTGCAAAGCTTTGTGGTTGTTGCTGATGAAAAAGGATTGTATGCTGAAAAATTTGTTGATTACATCAGAATTTTTTCAATTCCTGATGGCTTGGTTGCGAACATATTCTCAGATATTTTTTATCAAAATATGATCATGGAAACCATAGAGCGGGCGCATGATCTGTTGATGAAAAATAAAGTTAAAGTTCCACCGCTGCTCATGGGGTGAAAAACAAGCATTAAAAAAAGCCTTTGGGAAGAATTTCCCGAAGGCTTTTTACTTTGCATATTGTTGCATTACTGTACCGTGGTGGGATATTGAAGGGATTCATGAAACCAAATTCTCTTGTCGATAGGATTGAGCAATAAAATCATTTAAACTTTGAATGCCCAAAATTTTGCGACGAACAACTTTATTGAAAGCATCATCATTGCTAGGCATGGAGTTTTGAATAATCTTAGCCGCGGTTAATTCATCATTATTTTGAGTTGCCAAGTATTGTTCACAACCAGCGTGAAGATGACGGAGCCATGCAACAGCGAGAGTGGCGCATCCTTCCTTGTCGAAGCGATCCTTGAAAAGCGGCAAGCCACTGCCATCAGTTATCATCCAGCAGTCAGGCTTCTTGCTGGTGTTTTTGAAACAAACTGGACATGATGAGGCATTAAATTTGCTTTTCACGCTGCAGACAACGAGGGACTTGATAAATTCGTCCTTGCCACCTTTTAAAATTTTAAGGACAATCGACTTGTATTGCTCTTTGCCAAAAAACATAGAATACCTCCAGTGGATGTCAGCCGCTTTAACAGCCGTATTTTGCATATAAATTATTAAACAACTAATTTTATATTATAGCGCATAAAGGTAGCCGTGTCAACCAATGCTTGGTTTTACTAGTAAAGTGTGGAAAGTTCTTGACATATGTATTGATTCGAGTTAGATTGATATGTCGGTTGTTTTTAGCAATTGGACTGCCCTGTCCTTTGACATCTATCAACTTTAACCAAGTCCTCAAAATGAGGCAAAGGAGCAACTAGTATGAGTGTTTTAAGTTGGATCGTATTTTTTTCGGTTTTTTTCGGCATCTATTTTGCCAATGTGGCGTTTGACCAAATGGTGTATAAAAAATGGAAATTCAAGCAAAGTATTTTTGTTGTCATTTTCATGTTTGGTTTTGGACTGATCTCAATTCAGGTTTCTGACGTGGTTGCATATTTGTATGTCAAAAATAATATTGAGCATCATTGGGAAGAACAAATCGTGTCAGTTCAAGAAGTGAAAAAGGTTGTTCGCAGCCGTGAACAAGAAGGGCAATTTTTTCTTGGAATTGGCAACATGTATGAGCGTGAAACGCTGCGCATCAGTAAAGTCAACAAAGATGGAACACTTTCGCGAGACAGAATATACACAGCTGATTGTCGCTTTCTGAAGGCTGACAAAAAGCAAAAAAAAATTGAGTATGTCAGAAATGTTTGCGTCTATAAGAATCCTGCTGACAAGAAATTTTTCAGCAATTCCTATGATGTGTCAGATGGTTTCTACAAGGTTTATATCTTGTAAATTCAAAAACCAAGGAAGGGGTGTTTGAAAGTGAATGCGTGTGTGAGTGTGGGGAGGACTCTAGCGCTTAAAGTGAACATTGAAAACAAAGAACAGGGCGAATATGGAGATAACAGAAATTGTTATCTCCATTTTTTTATTCCTGTATTGTTGACAATAAAGAAGAATAAGTTTATAGTTTCTAATCAGGTCTTTGACAATAATTTTATATAAAGTCCGCAAGTAGCCAGTACATGGATGAATAAAACTTTTGCTTAAAATTTTTATTAAATTCAATCGATTAAAAAAGGAGGAGTGAGGATGCAAACAACAACGCTAATGCCGCTCAAGGAGGTGTTGCAATTGGGGAGTAGTGAGTTGCTTGTTCATATTGAACAAATAAGCCGGCAAAGGGGAATATGGTTTAATCCTAAAATTCTTGAAAACAAATTTCTATTCTGCCAATTCATTGCCGACTACACCATTTGGGAATATTCAGCCTCAAAAAAGAATGAATGCAAATCTGGTTAATTGAATTGTGACAAAAAACAAAGGAGGTGGAAATGAAAAAAATATGCATATTGGCAATATTGGATTGCCTGCTTTTTTCCTCGATGGCTGTCGCTGAAACATTTGTGGTTAGCAGCGAAAATACAGGAAAAAAGGATTACATCGGAATATCGGCCTTGGCCAGAAACTGTGGCGTGTCTATTGATGACATTCGAATCATGAATCCTCATCTTGATGATGCATCAGCCAAAATCGGTCAAAAAGTGACATATGTCAGCCGCTCGGATGAGATGGATGCCATAAATTTTTGCAAGAGAGAGATCTCAAGATTGCAAAAGCAATTCAAGTCTGAGCAGTGTGCAAAATTTGAGCGCGCAATAGCTGCGCTGAAAGCTCGGCCGGTGCAGATAGTGTATTCCAAAGAAAATGAAGATGGGATATTTTATCTGGACGTTTTGAAATATGCCAAACTGTATAATGCGCTCATGGAAAAGGAAAGAAACAGAAAATATCCGTAGTTTGTCTTTGAAATTTCAAAACGAGCGGCAATCAAAGTATTGTCGCCGTAAAAACGGAGGTAAGAAGTATGAGCAGCGTCAGTTTGGAAGAGATTTTGGAAATGGATAAGCGCGAACTGATAGAATATATCACAGGCGAATCCATTAACAGGGGCATGAGTTTTGATCTTGATATGCTGGAAGATCTCAAGAAGTTGGAGTTGTATGATTACATCGCTGACAATCTTGAACCTCAGTGGCAGGCAGAACTTCACAGTGAATGCCAACAGACACTGGGTCACAACATTTTTGGTGCTGAAACTGAGGAAGAACTTGAGGAAGCATTTGAGCATGCAGCGTGTCGCAATATTGAGTAAAAAATGAAAGATTTGAAGTTAAGCTTTTCGCAGCCGCGAGAAGCTTTTTTTTGACTTGAAAAAAACAGACAAACAAGCTAAGCTTGATGAATGAATCCGGTAGTGAAAATTCAAAAATAATTACCGCAGTCCATGTTGAAAACTGAGATTATCAAATAAGCAGAAAGTAAATTAAACCAAGTAATTTTAACGGCTAAAGGCCATTTGAATTTCTACTACCGGATGAAACAAAAAACAGCACTCGACATCTTGAAAATGGGTCACAATGTTTTTCTGACCGGTCCTGCCGGCTCGGGTAAAACATATCTGCTCAAACAATATATTGAATATTTGAAAAAAAATGGCGTCGGTGTGGCAGTCACGGCTTCCACTGGAATTGCAGCCACACACATGAACGGTCAAACCATTCATTCTTGGTCAGGCATGGGCATCAGTGACAAGTTCACTGAAGAGGATTATAAAAGGCTCAAAAGCAGACATTATCACAAGCAGCGCTTCACTCGCGCGAGCGTGCTTATTATTGATGAAGTTTCCATGCTGCACGCGCATCAGTTGGACATCGTCAATGAAATCTGCAAAAAATTCAAAGAACCATTTTCGCCATTTGGTGGACTCCAAGTGATTTTGTGTGGAGATTTTTTCCAGTTGCCACCGGTGACGCAAAGCGAAAAACAGGCAAGTTTCGTGGTTGAATCTGCGGCCTGGGAAGAGATGGCTCCCAAGATTTGCTATTTGGGAGAACAACATCGACAAGAAGACAAGCAGATGCTAAAAATTCTGAATGACATCAGAAATAAAGCTTGCGACCAGAAAACTTTGGATCTGATTCTTTCTCGGAAAGACAAGGAAATTGAAAATATCATAACACCGACCAAATTATACACGCACAATGCCAATGTGGATGCCATCAATTCTTTGGAGCTCAAAAAAATAAAAGAGGAAGCTCGAATCTTTGAGATGACTTCCAAAGGAAATGATTTCGTGGTGTCAGCCATCAAAAAAGGATGCCTGGCTCCTGAAACCTTGTTTCTCAAAAGGGGAGCAGTGGTGATGTTTGTGAAAAACAATTTTGAAAGAGGATACGTCAATGGAACCTTGGGAGTGGTGACTGACTTTGATCACGCTGGTGTGCCGATTGTGAAAACGGTTTCTGGCAAAACCATCATTGCCACGCCTGAAAAATGGTTGATTGAGGATGGTGAGACTGCTTTGGCAACCATCGCACAAGTGCCACTGCGCTTGGCTTGGGCAATCACCGTGCACAAAAGTCAGGGAATGACTTTGGATGCGGTGGAAATGGATTTGTCCAAATCTTTTGAATATGGGATGGGCTATGTCGCACTTTCGCGTGTGCGAACTTTGGACGGCATTAAACTAATCGGAATAAACAAAAGAGCGCTGGAAGTTAATCCAAAAGTGTACGAACTGGATAAGATTTTGCAGCAACTTTCCCATGACAATGAAAGCTATGTGCTCAAGATGAAAATATTGAAAAAAAGGGAACTGCAAAAAACATTTTTGGAAAACTGTGTGTAAATAATTTTTTTTCATATAAAATTTTATGGGTAATGTAATAATAGATGCAGCCAAGTGTCCTGCTGATCATGCCTGTCCGTTGCTTGGAATTTGTCCAGTTGAGGCAATCACACAGGAAGGTTTTGCTGCGCCCCAAATTGATCAAGAAAAATGCATTGCTTGTGGAATGTGCACCTCTGTTTGTGCGTTTCAGGCAGCAGATTTTGAATAATATTGTCGTGCATTAATAAAATACGCAGCATGCTGTATAGCAAGAGATGAGAAAAAAGGCGACCCGATTGAGTCGCCTTTAAGTTTCCAGTATTGTTTGATGATAAAAAACGGTGGCTTTGTGGGCCACCGTCCTTGCGTTGCAAGAAATTTTTTCAGATATATTTCAAAAAACTGTTGATATCTTCCAGTAGGTAAACATCGGGAACTTCCGGTGGCGTGAAAGCACCGTAGGATTCCTCCTCATTGAACCGTACGGCAGCGCGAGCATAGGCCAACAAGATGCCGGCTGTGCCCCGAGGATTGCTGTTCCATTGATTGCGGAATTCCATCACGCCGTGTTCGGCCACAGCGATGACTAGTCCATCGTGAGGCATGTCGTCGTTCAGTTGACCTTGGTCGACAAACTCGACAGTCGTGTGAAAGGGTTCGAAGTAATTCGGCATGCTGAGAATTTCCGCTTTGATTTTTTCGCGGTCAGCATTTTCTTCGGCAACAACCAAGCATTCCCGCCAATGCATATCGCCTGGCAAAAACTCAGTGGTTGCACCGGAGCGCATCAAGGTGATTGCTTCCGGCTTGGCATGCGTGTACTGTCTGGCGTCGAGAACGCCGTCAATCGTGCGCAGAGCATCTGAATGGCCCATGCTGAGCCCACCACTTTCAGTGAGACCATAGAAGCCTTCAGCTTTTGCTCCTCCCATGCAGGCGCTCGAGATTATGCGCATCTTTGAAAAGATACCGGGATCCCAGCCCTGACAAACCATGGCTGTGTTGCAATAAGTGCCGGCAATCTTATCCATGATGTGATAGTATCCTTCTTTTTCTGTTCCCGTTTCTTTGTCTGTGTGGTCGTCAATCTTGGCGTGCGTGTCAAAACTGCAGACCGTGTTGAAATGCTCAGCGAAGAGCGGCCCATGGAGCGGCAGGTCATCTTTTGAGCCGCCGCAGAGAATGGCAACATCAGCGTCTGTCGCTTGCCAAGCATTTTTTTCAGTCAAATTGAAGATAGGCACATCTTTGACTTCTTCAGCCACTCGTGCCGGATTTCTGGTGATAATCCCGACACATTTAAAGTCAGGATATTCGGGCAGGGCGCTCAGTACACACCGTCCAATATTGCCGAAACCGACGATCAACAGTTTTTTTCTGTTCATTTGCTACCTCCTGTGGGTTATTTCTGTCATTAAAGACAGAATTTGTTAAAAAGCTCTAATAAAACAACTCCCATGAAAAGGGTGATGTTCAATTGAGATTAGTTTAAATTTTGAAAAAAGTCAAGACTGCATATATCAGTAAAAACCGACATATGTCTGTGCATATTTACTTATTTGCTTGACTTGTTTGATAAAATCTGTTATAAATTACTATTCAGTGTTTTTGATACTGAAGTGAAAAGCTCATTTAAAAGTGAATAACGAAGGACAAATAAAGGCCGTGGGAGGCAAAGAATGAAGAGAGCTGAACTGATTGAAAGAATTGTGCAGATTGCAGGGGATTACAGAAAAGGTGAAATTGCAGCATTTGATGCCAAGCACGTTGAGAAATGGGTGGAGCAGTTTCCGCTTTCCAGAGAACATCAAAACGTGATTCTCTTGGAAGTCGGTCACATGCTTGCAAATTTTTACATTTCTCGCGACATCGCCAAGGGTAATTTAACCAGATTGTTCAAGTCCATGTCGACTGAGCAGATGGGCAACTGCAGCATCAAGGATGTGAATTTTCTCAGGACGCAGGAAGCTGGAAAAAGTCAACATGAAATTTTGCTGCTGGCTGATGAACTTTTGCAAGAAATGCATGGAACTGAAACACAAAATTGCGGAGGTTCGAAGATTTTTTTGTATCTGGATGACTGTCTCTATTCAGGCAGCAAATGGCGCTGGGATATCAAGAAATCAGCTCAGTTGGCTGAGGCGAAAAATGGGGCAACCATTGTTTCATATCATTTCGATATCTACAACGGAGGGTATCAATATTCCAAAAAAGAGATTGATACTTATCTGTCGAAAAAAGGTGCCATCATCAAACCGTTTCGCTCGGTGCATTGCAATAGCGATCGTTTCGGGAAAAATGATTTGGATATCATCTGGCCCAAGTATGTAGCAGGGAGCAGTCAGGTTGATGAGTTCGTGAAACGTTCAAATGAATATTGTAAATCTGTGAATTGGACGCCGCGATCTTTGTTTCGAACCAAAGAAATTGTTTCGCGCAATGTCTTCACATCTTCAGTCAGTCAACAGATTGTGGAGCAAGCTTTTCTCGCCGTCGGTGCGAAAATGTTTTGTGCCGCACAAAATCCTGCACCATCAGTGCGACCGATGGGTTTTGAAAAGATTGCAACCATCGGTTTTGGAACTCCAATTGTCACTTGGCGAAACATTGCGAATAATTGTCCATTGGCCCTTTGGTATGGAGACCCATCTTTGGGCTGCAACCATCCATTGGGAATGTGGTATCCATTATTTCCCAGAAAAATATAAAAGGAGGTTTGCCTTGGACAAAATAAATGATTTGAGGATTTATAATCCCAATGAATGTGCGGTCTTTTGCAAAGTGAAAGAACGCTTTGGTGGAAACTCTAACATGGCCGGAGGTTTTCCAGTTGTCGTCAACAACATCCGCATCAGAACCATTGAAGCTCTGTATCAAGCCTGCAGATTTCCTGATCATGGCGAGATTCAAAGGGACATCATCAAGCAGGTCAGTCCCATGAGTGCCAAAATGGTCACCAAACCTTACCGAAAAACCTTGACCAGAAATGACTGGGAGCTGGTCAAGATAACCTTGATGAAATGGTGTCTGCGAGTAAAGCTCTTGCAGAACTGGGAAAGTTTTTCTCGAGTGCTGCTTGAGACTGATGGGCTGCCAATTGTTGAGAAATCAACCAAGGGCGATGATTTCTGGGGCGCTGTAGTCGTCAAAGAAATTGAAGTTTCAGAAAAAAAGAGCAAAAAGAAATTGCCAAAATATCCGCCTTCAGAAAAAATGCCAGTCGGCTTTCTGGTTGGATATAATGTGCTGGGAAGGATTGAAATGGAGCTTCGCGAAAATGTCAAAACAGGCATTGATGAATTTTCTCAAAACTTCACCAGATTGGAACCGCTTCCAATCCACGACTTTCTGCTTTTCGGACAGCCGATTCGAGAAATTTTGCGCAAATGATTTCGCGCAGCAAAAAACACCAATGGACCATCGAGATTTCGATGGTCCATTTTTTTATGCAAAAGTAAAAAGCCCCAACTTCAATGAAGTCGAGGCTTTTTTAATTGATGGACATTGCCAATCGTAAATTTGCGTTTTTCTTCAACTCTTATCTTTGTGCTATTTTGTTTCTGTCAATTTCATGCCGGCCTATTTCCTGCTTGATTATCTCTCCAGGAAAATAGCTTTCAATAACTTCAAACCTGACGCGAGCGCTTCCCAGCGTGAGAAATTTCACATGGCCAAGTTTAAGCTCATGTTTTTTTCCAGCTGGCGTTAGCACCTTGCTAAAATCAACCAGGACATCCATTTCTGGGCACATGATCACCTTGCCGCTCTCAGAAAAATCAAATTGGATGCCATTGTCATCAGGGAAAAGCGTGTTCAGATGTTCTTCCGAAAGTACATGTCTCAATGCTCTTGCGTTCAGAACGCCGCACTTATAAATTGTGGTTCTGAAGCGGTGTGGACTTTCCAGTCCAATTGCTGTGACACGTGGTGGCATAAACCCTCCTGAGATTTGATTGGCTTTTGGTGGCCGTGGAAAGAGCAGATTTCAAGTATATCCATTTTGATGACCATTGTCAAAGCCCTGCATGATTGAAGTATTGACTTTTGCAGCTGCTTGTGCTAAAATATTCAATCGTTCCTTTATAAAATGAGTTAAATCAAATATCTCGAAAACGAGTTAAAATTCCAAGCCAAAAAGGAGATCGTCATGTCCCAAGCAAGAAGTCTAAGTTTTCATTTTGCAGAAAATGGTCCTATAGACAAATCATTGTTGCCAAAGTCGGAGAAGGCTTTCATGGTTCTCATTGAAAAGGTGCGTGAGATTGCGAGCTCCATTCAAGAAAGGGAGGTCAAGGAGGTTGCCGATTTCATCTTGAATAACCTTTACATGAGAATCATTGAGCAACAAAAACCGGATACAATTTTCATGCAGGATTATTTCCCAGACAAGCCACTGACAAAGACATATAGTCCAACTTTGCCTCTGGTATTTTTCGTCGAAAGAGTTGCTCAATTTTCTGATGTATTGAATGAAAAAATGGCATACGCTCAGTATTGTCGCAATGATGAAAGCAAACAGAGCGAAAATTCATTGGGTAATTTTATCATGATGATTGATCCTTCATTATTCACGCATCTCTTTCTTGCTATAAATTTGTTTCATGAGGCCAAACACGCCATTGATCACAGGCGAAAGCCAAATTATGCAAAATTACAGCACGACGAAAGGGAGCGACCGGCTCATATTATCGAACTGCAGATTATGAAACATTATGGTGGCAGATCACTGATGAGAATTGCCGACAAGTATCGTGCTCGCATTGAGAAAAAAACTGGACGCAACGCAGATTTCTGCAGTAACAGTATAATAGAGGAATATGTCGCAAGATACGACAAGGATCTGGACCGTATTTTTGGAAAAGCAGCTTCAAAAAGAGAAGAATCACTTCGTATGGACAGGCTTTTGTGCGGATTGTCTTGCAGTTCACATCCGGAACTTGCCAGATAACCTTGTCTGCAAGAAATAATTTGATTTAACCGTTAAAAATGAAGACTCTTTGCAACAGCAGAGGGTCTTTTTTCTTAGCTTGAATGATAGGGGAAATAGGAGTAGGATGGGGGTGTAAGTCAACTAGCGTTGTTACGTAGCATGCTACGTAACAAAGTTTTTTATTTTGAAAACATGAAAATAAAAGATATTTCAAAAATAGATAGGCCAAGAGAAAAATTGGAAAAATATGGACCGGAAAAATTGACTGATCCGGAACTCTTGGCAATGCTTTTGCGTACTGGTACGAAGGATTGTAATGTTATCGAACTTTCCAAAAAAATTCTCAAAAAATTTCCCAATGAAAAAATACTTAGCGCAACAATCGAAAATTTGAGTGAAATACATGGATTGGGAAAAGTGAAAGCATCCGAGATAATTGCATGTCTCGAATTTGGAAAAAGAATGTTGAAAGACAAAAAATCATCAATATTGTTGTCGCCAAAAAATGTATGGGAAAGAATGGAAGATATCAGGGGAAGCAAGAAAGAACATTTCGTGGTGTTTTATTTGGATACTCATAATCAAGAAATTAAAAGAGAGATAATTTCCATTGGCACTTTAAATGAGAGCCTTGTTCATCCCAGAGAGGTTTTTGAGGGTGCTGTTAAAAATAACGTTGCTTCAATCATCGTTGCTCATAATCATCCATCTGGGGAACTGGAGCCGTCACTGGATGATATTGATATCACAAAGAAATTGATTCATGCTGGAAAAATTCTAGATATAAGAATAAATGATCACGTCATTGTGACTAAAAATGCGTGGAAGAGTTTGAATCTTATAATTTAAGAAAATTGAAATATGACCGACACATATCAAACGAAGGAGCAGGTTTTGGAAAAAGCGGAGACAATCAGGCAGAAATCTTTGCGTGAAATGATTTCAAGAGGGGTAATTGAAAATATTGAAACTCGAATCGGGGAGTATAAATTAAGGAATAAAGGTTTCTTGGGAAAATTAACTGAAGAATATTTTTTTGGGATAAATCCTGGAAATATAAGTGAGCCGGATTTTACCGTAGCAGGCGTGGAACTCAAGACTACACCACTAAAAAAACATGCTAAAAATACGCTTGCATCAAAAGAGCGGTTGGTCTTTTCGATGATAAATTACGATACTGTGGTAGGTGAAACATGGAAATCAAGCTCATTTCTAAAAAAGAATAAGACATTGCTGTTGATGTTCTATCTCTGGATTGAAAATCAGAGCATTCTTGATTATAAATTTGAATTTGTTCACTTGTTGGATTTGTTGGCTGATATTTCCAGTGAGGATATATTTCAGATTCAAAAGGATTGGGAATATATAATCGAAAAGATAAAAAGAGGTGAAGCACATTTATTGTCTGAGGGTGATACGTATTATCTCGGTGCTTGTACTAAGGCTGCAAACAGCAGTAAAGTACGGGAGCAACCGATGAGTCGAACATTGGCAAAGCCTCGTGCATTTTCGCTCAAGCAACAATATATAAATTATTTGATTCAGACAAAATTTTTAGGTAAAAAATATGATACTGATTCTATTTTCAAAAAACAAAGAAGAATTGAGACAATAGAAGATGTCATCAAGGAAAAATTCGCTCCCTTTATTGGGAAAACTAATCAGGAGATACTCTCCACATTGGACTCAAATATTGGTAAGAAATCAAAAAATTATAATCAATTGATTGTGAGAAGAATTCTCAACGTCAAATCAAATAGAATCATAGAGCTTGAAAAGGCAAATATAACGCTTAAGGTCATAACATTGGAGAGCACCGGCACATTGAAAGAATCGATTTCATTTTCAGCCTTTAAGTATAAGGATTTAATTAATCAGGTCTGGCAGGATGATGAATCGGAAACGATGGCTGAATTTCATCTGCAACTCGAAACTAAAAAATTCCTGTTCGTCGTATTTCAAAAAATAAAAGGATCAAATGATGTTGTTCTGAGAAAAACGATGTTTTGGAATTTCCCAATGGAGGATTTGGAAAAGGCTAAGGATGTCTGGGAAAAAACCATAGATTTGATAAGGGAAGGAAAAATTGTGAAGGAGACTAAGATTCAAAAAAATGGCAAGGAAAAAAGAAAGACATATTTTCCAGGCTCAACGTACAATGGGATTGCTCACGTGAGACCACATGGTGCTGATAGTGAGGATGTTGATGAATTGCCTGTTCGAGACCAATTTACGAAAAAAATGTCGTACACGAAGCACTGTTTCTGGTTGAATGCTAAATATATCCAAAAAGCATTAGGACTTGATCGAATTTGATCAATCTGCTATAATCTGTTAAGGTAATTATATAACAAGTAAAGATTGAATAAAAATGAAAAAGATACGAGTAGTGGAGCTTTTTGCGGGTGTAGGCGGATTCCGGGTTGGTCTTGAGGGTCTCCCGAAAAATAAAGATGCAAAATTTGAGGTTGTTTGGAGCAATCAATGGGAACCTGGCGTTAAAACGCAGCATGCTTCAATGGTTTATGAATCAAAATGGGGCAAAAGGGGACATGTTTGCGAGGATATTTCGAAAGTTCCAGTTAAGGATATTCCTGAGCACGATTTGCTTGTGGGTGGTTTTCCTTGTCAGGACTATTCTGTTGCTACGACATTGAAGAATTCGAAAGGTCTGCATGGCAAGAAAGGTGTTTTATGGTGGGAAATTCATAGAATTCTTGAAGAAAGTAAGAAAAAACCAAGTTATCTTCTTCTTGAGAATGTTGATCGCCTTTTAAAATCACCAGCAACTCAAAGAGGGCGAGATTTTGCAGTCATGCTTTCAAGTCTGAATGAACTTGGATACGCTATTGAATGGAAGGTTATTAATGCTGCTGATTATGGCATGCCTCAGAGAAGGAGACGCACGTATATAGTTGGTTATCATAAGACAACTGCAATATACAAGAAAATGAAGAATACTGGAAAGATGGAGTTGTTGGAAAACAGCGGCGTGATATCACATGCATTCAAATCTTCAACGGATGTCAAAGGCAAAATAGTCGATGAAATAGAATTGAGCGGGGATGTCGCATATATTTCCAAGCATTTCAATGAACACGGAACTTTATCTCCGTTCAGAAAGTCAGGATTCATGGTCAATGGCAAAGTTTTTACTGCAGAGACAAAAGCCATATACACCGGCAAAACTAAAACTCTTGGAGAAATTCTGGAAAAAGGCAGGGTTGCAGAGGAATTTTATATCAAAAAAGCGGACATTGAAAAGTGGAAGGTGTTGAAGGGGGCTAAGAGTGAACCTAGAAAATCAAAAAGCGGTTTTGAATATCATTATTCTGAAGGAGCAATGGCATTTCCTGATGCTCTGGATAAGCCATCCAGAACAATTATAACGGGGGAGGGCGGAAGCTCACCATCACGATTCAAGCATGTCGTCAAGACGGAACATGGACTGAGAAGACTCACTCCTCTTGAGCTTGAGCAATTGAGCATGTTTCCGAAACATCATACTAAATTAGATGGAGTTTCTGACGCCAAAAGAGCTTTCTTTGTCGGCAATGCGTTGGTCGTCGGGGTGATAAAGAAAATTGGAGAATCTTTGTATGATAATATAAATAAAGCATAACAAATGGGGGCGGACCGCTTGGAGCTTCTGGGAGCATGATATTAAGAAAAATTCAGTTGGGTGTGTTTTGAAAATCATCAACTTATTGCAGTCCATTTAAGAAACCAGCCTGTTACGGGCTGGTTTTTGTTTGCAATAAAGAGAAAATGGGAATATGATTATGACGTAAATCAATGAAAGTTGTTTGTGTGCAGTATGGTGTCATATATGTAAAATATTAAATTGTTGCTTGTATTTCACATGAAAATAAGTTGGTCTGCTTAACAACATATCAAATATTAACTATGGATATTGATGGAATCTCTATTACGAATGAGGATGGATGCGTTGTGTGTTACATCAACGATTTTAGTGATGAACTAAAAGCCATCATTAAAGAAGATTTGGTATGTATATGTTATGGAAAGAATGAAGTAGATGAGGATACTCTTGATCATTACTCATATGCAGATACGTTAAGAAATTTTTTAAATAGATACGAAGAGAAAAGTGATGAAACAAAAAAGGGCATGATTGGTGAATTTATTGCGCATTTAATTATAAATAAAGTTTTGAGTAATTTGCAATCAATTAGTATTTTTTTTAATAAAGAAGATTTGTCCATAAAAAAGGGTTTTGATTTAAATTATGTTGACATTGAAAAATCTGTTGTCTGGTATGGTGAAGTGAAATCGGGAGAGGTTAATGTGACCTCTGATCCTGATACGAAAAACAAGGAGTTATTGGGTGCATCAAAAAGGGGAATCGCTGAATATTTAACGGGTGCAAGAAATAATTTATGGGAGAGTGTAATCATAGATGCAGGGTTAAGTTTTCCAGTTGAGTTAGGGCGGAATGTTAAAAATTTGTTGAAAATGGATATTAAAGATTTAAGGGAAAATACGCAAGCCAAAAAAAACGCAATATTGATATCTGTTTTATATCATAATATTGAAAATAAAATTGCGCATGAAGGTGTTAGGGAATATTTCAAGCAGGTCACAGCTAAAGATATTTTTTCCGAGGTTATTATATTTTCTATCCAAAAATCAACATATAAAAAAATTGAGGATTTTTTAAATAAAGAGGCAACAGCATGTTGAATGAGATAACAATTGGAAAGATTAGATATAGGGGCAATATCGATGATTCCGCTTTTTTAAAAGCATACGAGAAGTTGCAAACCAATTGTGAGCTGCTTTCTTATGATGAAAAATTTTACCTACTTAAATTGGCCATTCTTTTTTTGAATTCAACCGATAAGGAAGTTGTTCTTTTGGGCTATTGTATTATATTGAGATACTCCAATAAGTTTAAAGATTATGGTCCACTCTATGATGTTGCTATGAGCCGAAGCTATATTCCAATTACGAAATTCATTGAAAATAAATATTTAGTGAAAAACGCCAAGCAAAGTTTTTCTGATTTGTACCTGTCTGCGTATCAAGAAAATTTTAAGATTAGAGGTGATAATAATCATATATACCGATCCCTAGGGCAGATGATTTTGAATAAATTCTCTGAATGCATGGATAATATTGCAATTGTTGCGCCCACATCATACGGAAAATCAGAGATGATTATTGCAAAAATACAAGCGCATTTAACCGAAAAAATATGCATAGTTGTTCCAAGTAAGGCCTTATTAGCTCAAACAAGAAAGGGCTTAATGAGAAATGAAATTATAAGAAATCATTTTGGAAAAATTATTACACATCCTGATATGTTCAGAAATGGTGACTCTTCATTTTTAGCAGTTTTGACACAAGAAAGATTGCTGAGATTACTTCAAAAAAACAAGCAATTAGCTTTGGATCTCGTTATGGTTGATGAGGCTCATAATATATTGGAAAATGGCAAACGAGCACATCTCTTGGCTCAGGTACTTCTTATTTTGAAAAATAGAAAAAAATTATTTTTAGTGAATTTTTTTACACCTTTTCTCTGTGATGTTAAGAATTTGAACATCACAAATACTGATATTGATATAAAAGGCAAGCCAATTGACGAGAACATGAAAATTGAAAAGTTTTTTGCATATGATTTAAATAAGAATGAAAAGTATTTATACGATCAATTTTTGAACAGGCCATTTCCGTTAAACGTTCTAGATTTCGAAAGTGATATTGATTTCATATCTCATCATAAGTCTGAAAAAAATATTATATACTTGAATCGTCCCGTAAAAGCTGAGGAGGTTGCCATGGCAATGGCTAGAACTGAAGGAAAAATTATCATCACCGAAGCTGTTCAAAAAATTGTAGATTCAATTTCCGATTTGATTCATCCTGATTATAATTTAATCCAATGTATTAAGGGCGGTGTAGTGTATCATCATGCAGGAATTCCAGATGTGGTGAGACTCTTTGTTGAGGATATATTCTCAACCTATTTAGAATTTAAATACATCGTTACTACGTCTACATTATTGGAGGGGGTGAATATTCCAGCGGAAAAAATTTTTGTGTTAACTCCAAAAAAAGGACCAGGGAATCTAACTGATTCTCAATTTAAAAATCTTGTTGGAAGAGTATGTAGATTTAAAGAGATTTTTGACATAAAGAGGGGTGATTTGAAATTGCTAGAACCAGAAATATATTTGATAAAAGGAAATTATGCACCTGGTAATTTTGCACTGTTAAATTTTTATTCAACAAGGGTAAATTCTAGTAGGATAAATAAGGATATTGTAAAAAATCCATTATTAAAAAATTCTGAAAATCAAGCAGAGGCAAAAGAAGTATTGGAATATCTTGAAAATATGGAGCCAGGGTCATCAGGACTTACCGACGTTGCTTCCCCGAGGACCGAGATAGGCAAATTGTGTTTTGAGAATAACGTATATGATTTCAATATAATAAAGAGTGAAGTTATTTTGAATAAAAATCTTAACACCTATGATAGTGCTGGTAATGAAAAAATAAATAACGCTGGGTCACTCATTGAGGGAATATATGAAATATTTCTAAAGGATGTAAAACTTAATGATAAGGCTGGTAACATTATTCGATTACAAAATGAACCAAAGGCGAGAAATTTTTATGCGATGTTTATTGGGTGGCGTGCGGTGGGTGCACCATATCCATTAATGATAGGCAGCTTTCTCAGATACTGGAAAAAAATAGAGCAAAGCGGTGAAACTATAATATTTGTTGGGTCGCAACGCGGAGATATCACGCATGATGGACATCAAAAACTATGGGTTGATATAAGTAAAAAAACAGAGATTGAAAGAATCAATTTGGCCATTGCAAAAATAAAAGAAGAACAAGAATTTGTTGATTTCAATATTATTAAATTTGTGGAAATATTGAATGATTTAAACGTCATTGATGGTGATTTCTATAATCAAGTGAAATATGGAACTGCAAACAAGTATATGATCTGTATGCTAAAGAATGGTTTCTCTATGGAGTTATCTAAGATTTTTGTTAATAAGTATTTTGAACATGTGGAATTTAATTTTAGAAATGACTCCGTTTATTATTCTAAAGCACTCATTAATGATATGATTAGAAATAATGAAAATGAAATTTTAATATTCGAAGCGAGAAATAGCATGCATTAGCTTGAGATCTCTCTTCATAATAAAATGAAAAATAATTAATAAAAAAGTATGAAAAAGAAAGAAGAACTTGTTCGCAAAGTTACAAGAGTGGGAAAGCGAAGCCTCTCAATCGTCATCCCCACACACAAACATACCCAATAACAAACACAAACGACATTCCGACATTCTGCAGAAAGCCAGAATGTCATAAAAAAATAAAAAACCCTCAATGTATTTTACATACAAACGACATTCTCACATTCTCGAGAATATAAGAATGTTATTTTAAAATAATTAATATAAATAAAGAACTATGAAAAAGAAAGAAGAACTTGTTCGCAAGGTTACAAGAGTAGGCAGGCGCAGCCTCTCAATCGTCATCCCATCCTAACCCACCCCTCCAATTAAATAAACCCTCACTCAACGTCGGCCGTGGATGAGTGAATATGATATAATATTTAATCGTAGATAGAATTTATGGAAATTATAACGACAAAAAGATTCACACTGAGACCATATAGGATGTCTGATGCAAGAGATGTTGTGGCAGTCTTGAATAATTGGAATGTTGTAAAAAATCTTTCTGTTGTTCCTTTTCCCTATATCATTGCAGATGCCAATGAATATCTAAAGAAGATTACGACCGAAATGAAAAAGAAGGATAGGAAGAATTTCGTTTTGACCATTGAGATTGATGGCAAAGTATCTGGTGCAATTGGTATTCACAGTATTGTGCGTGGACATAAAGCAGAAATGGGATATTGGTTGGCTGAGCCGTATTGGGGACGGGGAATAATGTCGGAAGTGTTGAAGAAATTCGTACCACTTGCGTTTAAGAATTTTAGCTTGCGCAGGATTTACGCTAAGGCGTATTCGTTCAATAAAGGTTCCCAGCGTGTCTTGGAAAAAGCTGGTTTTGCACAAGAAGGAATGGAGAAAAAGGGAATTTTGAAAAATGGAAAATTTATCGACGCATATCTTTATGCTAAAGTAAGATGAAAATCTCCGACTTCAAATAACCCCATCCCAACATAAAACACCTACAAACGACATTCCGACATTCTGCAGAAAGCCAGAATGTCATAAAAAAATAAACAATCCCAATATATTTTATATACAAACGACATTCTCACATTCTCGAGAATATGAGAATGTCATCATTGTTATCCATGAAAACAATTGCAATTTTTGTCCGCTATTTGATGTTGAAACTGATGAAAAAAATTCGTCAGCCCGATGATGATCGTCCTGTTATCGCTGCTGCCGATCAATTGTTGGATGTGCTGTTGCCATCAGCCTTTGAATTTTTTCGTGACTCTCGATTTAGACAGAGTGTTGATTTTGAAAAACAAAGCCATGTCGAGCAGGATAGGATATTTAATGAACTTCAAGTTTCAGCCATGAATCTGTGTCTTTTTTGTCTGGAGCAACGTGAATCAATCATACGGTTAGATGATTTCCATTTTTGGAAAGAGGTCTATGAGAGAATACCCGTTGCATTTGAGGAAAAATTGTTGAGTTTTGGAGTGGACAAGGGGAATGCTCGTCTCTTCAAGGATCTTATTGGTATTAGGCATGAGGAGTATGCCGGCATAATGGAAGCAAATGATGAGTGGATGAACAGAGAGGATGAATTTCATGCAATTGCTGATAATCGTATTAAAGAGTCAATGATTAGAGTTCACGCCCTTGTCATCGGCACAGCTGATCATATTAGACGCGGAAAACTTAAGAAAGACGATAAGTTGATGAAGCATGTTCGTTCCTGGCTCCTTCCTTTGGACGTTAAAATAAACAGATTTATTAAAAACCTCTAAGCACATTCTCACATTCTTGAGAATATGAGAATGTTATTTTAAAATAATTAATATAAATAAAGCAGTATGAAAAAGAAAGAAGAACTTGTAAGAAAAGTTACCAGAGTAGGAAAGAGAAGTCTTTCAATCGTCATCCCATCTGAAATCGTCGCCGAACTCGGCATCCGCGAGCACCAGAAGTTGCAATTCAAAATCGACCGCAAAAAGATAATAATCTCCGACTTCAAATAACCCCCTCCCTATAAACACACAATCTTCACAAACGACATTCTGACATTCTGCAGAAAGCCAGAATGTCAGAATGTCAGAATGTGGTATAATTGGGATATATAATTTAAGAACAAAGACATGCTGGCCAAGAAGCGAAAAGCATATTCAATTGAAAAAATAGTGAAGCCGAAGACGCCTTTGCAAATAGAGCGTCACATGAAAGGCGTGGCTAATCATCGTCGGATTGAAATGCTTTTTGTCATTGCGGACAATGAATTCGTAACATTGGAAGGTATATGTCTGGCCGTGAAAGGAAACGTCAAGACGATTTCCGAACATACAAAAAAGTTGTCGCAGTCAGGGCTTATTCGTAAATACCGCAAAGGCAGGGGAGTTGTCCATTGTTTGTCTCCATATGGAAAGACCGTGTATAAATTCCTGAAAACCTTTTCAACACAAGTATGACTTTCTGACATTCTGCAGAAAGCCAGAATATCATTTGGGAAATAAGAAATAATAATTTTAGATTTGAAATAATATGCATATCAGTCAATGGGAATTAATCAAAGCATTTTTTAACGGTTTTGCCGCGGTATTTTTGAATCCTCGCATAATGATTCCATTTATTGTCGCGCTGCTTGTGATTTTTCTGATGAAAAAAGGATTTAAAAATTTGGAGGCGAAAATAAAAAATCGAAGAAAATAATAATTCAGATTGGAAATAAAAATATGGGAAATAAATTTGAAATTCCTTTTGACAATATCATAGGTGCCAATCCTCAGCAGAAAGAGAAAGTGAAAGAAGATTGGCAAAGTGATTCTGTTGAATTCGCTGAAAGAGATGAAATCAAGTACGCTGAACTTGAACAGGTCATTACGCCCGAGAAAAGGAATGAAATTTTGAAAATTGAAAAATATGTCAATGAAATTGCTGGTTTTTATGGAGCAACTGAAAAGCTGGAACCCAAAATAGTCATGCTGGAAGCTGGCGGAGTATTTAAATTTACTGAAGGAGAATTCAGAGAAGGTTTCTGTTATGAATACAGTCGACGCATCGTGGTTGACTCAAAAGAATCAAGAGTTGGTTTCGCCACCACTTTGGCGCACGAGCTTTTTCATTTAGCTGGGTTCAATTCGCTGCGCTACTCAAAAGAAACAGGAGATACTAAATTATATAGAACGGGAATAGCGCTTATTTCAAAAGATGGCAAAGATATATATTTTCATGATATTGCAGAAGCTCTGGTGGCAGAAGCATCACGGATTTTTTTTGAGCGATATTTGCGAAATGATCCACAATATGTCGAGGAGATAAAAAAGACTGATTTCGTTAAGGGTTGGTTGCAAAAATACTATAATTGGTGCAATGTGCCTATAGAGAAGCAGAATGAAATTCTGGATGACATCTATTTATTTCCGGACATTGACCATCTTATTGATAAGCTCAATGGGGATGATGTGGAGGATTTCAAGTTTGGATTTTTGCATGGATACATAGAAGGGATGCTTGAAGATGATGCGGTCATATTGCGGGAGCGAAGCGATGAGCGAAAGAAATTTTATTCATTGGTGGATGAAATTTTGAAAAATTCTGAAGGCAGATATTCTGATAGGCAGGAGATTGTTGACGTGTTTATGCGAGCACAATTTTCCGGTAGACTTCTTCCGCTGGCACGAATATTGGAAAAAACAATCGACAAGGGGTCATTTCGCAGGGCGGCAAACGATTTTGCGAAACATATAAAAAAAGAAGAGAATAATCAATAAGCATATAAATTTATGGGTGCATACAATTTCACAAAAGAAAGAAAAAAGGTGTTTGAACTGCATGCGAAGGGTTTGTTTTTTCGCGACATTGCCAAGGAATGCAAAATTTCTGCCACGCGAGCTCACATGATCGTCAGGCGCGTTGAAGAAAACATTCCCAAAGAGGAGCTGGACAAAATCAGAGCAAAATATTCCAAATAGATTGTAGTAATAGCATAAGCAATTAATTTTAAAACCTATGGAAAAAATTAGAATTGAGCAACATGGCTTTACGGCGTTTTCTTGGTTTGCAGGGTGGCTATTTACTATCGGTTTTTTGCATCTAGATTTCTTCTGGCAAGGCGCGGCCGCCATCGTTCTTTGGCCATATTACATTGGCGTGGCCGTTAGTGCCATGGTTCAAGTTAAGTGAAATTAGAGAGTCTTGTTAATGAAAATCAGTCTTATGGCTGGTTTTTATTTTTAATGCTAACTATTGACAAAAATATAATTTTGGGGCACAATTGATTTTTGTGGCTAATCCAGAGAAGGGGAGGAGGGATGAGTAGTAATTTAAAAATATAGCAGGAAGAAGTGTCACCATTACAAGCAGGCAAATTAAGCGGAGGTAGTAAAGATGATAAACATTGAAATTGATTTAGGCAGACACACAATGAAGGTTCCACATGGCATCAAGAAATTATTTTTGGACATGTTGGAGTCCTTGGGCATCACGCAAGGTAATTTCAAGATTCATCTGGGAGAAAATATCAGAGGTCTCAACCAATAAAAAGGCGTAAAATTTATCAAGTTATTGCCAGACGTTTGTTCCATATTGGTCAAAGCTCAACCATCTGGCAAAGATGGCAGACATGTCTGTACGGTTAAATTTCCCGACATGTATAAGGGTGGTCAGCTTGCCAAATTTGCCAAAACTCTTCAACAGAAAGTAGGTCAGGAAAATTTTTCAGAAGAAGAATTGATTGGTGATGATGCAAAAGAAGTTGCGCAGGAAGCTGCTCCGCAATCAGTGATTGAATTGCCGGTCTCAACGTTGGCAAGGCAGCAGGAATTTCTGGCTGAAACAGAATTGTTCACACTTGAAATGCAAGCACTTATCGTCAGTAATATTTTCGATAAGAAGGGAACTGGCTGGATAGTGAAAAAAGATCTCTTTAAATTATCGGATAGTTTTGATTTGAATTTTCCCAGCAATAAACTGATTGGAAGGTTGTTGCGCCTGGGATATTTGGAGAATGACAAAGATAATCCTGGCAAAAGATCGCGCTTGACGCAGCAAGCTTGCATGCTCATTGGCAAGCTGGAACAGCTGCCGACAACTGCAAGTGCCGTAATTAAGGAAGAAGATTTGGAAATTCTTATCAAGCTTGATGCGCTGAAAGAAGCAGCTGGCCTGTACACTTCCTTATCCAAGGAATTGTGTGATGTGCTGAATGATAAAAAGAGAATAAGCGATGCGACTGCACAGCTTAAGGAAAAGCTGGAAAGCATCACATTGCTTGCCAACAAAAAAATCGAAGAAAATGAAGGAATTATTTTTGAAAAAAATGCCCAAGCTGAAGCAGTTGCAAACAGCATAACCCCAAGAATGATTGAGGCGAGTCGCCGGCTGGAGCTTATGTTCAGCGATTTGCCAACAGAATAAAATAAAGTTTTGAGAAAAACCGACAGACGCAACTAAAAAGTTGCGTCTGTTTTTTTATGTTACAATGAATTCATGTGGCAAACATATATTTTGAAATGCAGCGATGAAACTTTGTATGCTGGCGTGACAACAGATTTGAAAAGGCGAGTTGATGAGCATAATAGTTCAAGCTTGGGCGCAAAATATACCAGCGGCAGAAGGCCGGTGGAGCTTGTTTATGCTAAAAAATTTGGCAGCCGTTCGCAAGCTTCAAAGGAAGAAAACCGCATCAAGAAACTGCCTCGCGAGGAAAAATTGCGGATGATTGCCGGAAAATGATTTTGGGTTTCACTGCAACAAGAGTGGTTTTTGCTGATGTTTTTGTTTACAATGAGGAAAAATGATGATATTGTTGAATACATACAGATATGAATAAAAAAGCAAAAAAACGAGTGATTGTGGGCATGTCGGCTGGAGTTGATTCTTCAGTGGCGGCTGCACTTTTGAAAGAGCAAGGCTATGATGTCGTGGGCGTGTTTTTGCATTTCTGGAAAGAGCCTGGGCAAGATGCGTTGAGAGAAAACAAATGCTGCAGTGTGGAATCTCAACAGGACGCTCGCAAGGTGGCTCAGATTTTGGATATTCCGCTTTATACCGTCAATGCTGCCAAGGAATTCAAGAAAGAAGTGGTGGATTATTTTCTGGAAGAAACCAAGGCTGGCAGGACACCGAATCCTTGCGTGGTCTGCAACGAAAGAATCAAATTCAATTTCTTGTTCAAGAAGATGTTGGAAATGGACGCTGATTTTGTGGCCACCGGTCACTACGCTGAAGTGAAAAATATCGATGGCAAATTTCATCTCTACACTTCGACTGATGAGGAAAAAGATCAGACTTATTTTTTATATTCACTTTCGCAAAACCAACTTTCCCGCATCATGTTTCCAGTGGGCGGATACAAGAAACCAGCCATTCGAAAAATTGCGGAAAAAATAAAATTGCCAGTTTTTGACAAAGAAGATTCTCAAGGTCTTTGCTTTACGCCGGAAAAAACTCCGACCAAATTCATCAAACGCAATTTGACACTGTCTCCAGGCGACATCATCACAACCGATGGCAAGAAGATTGGGATCCATGATGGTTTGGAGCTGTACACTATCGGACAGCGCAAAGGGATCAATATCGGAGGCAATGGTCCATACTTTGTGGTGGACAGGGATTTTGCCAACAATCAGTTGATCGTGACCAATGATGAGGAAGACGAAAAAATCTTCAAACAAACCATGGTGGTGGAGCTCAAGAATTGGATTGCCGAGGAGCCGAAATTGCCGTTGGAAACCAATGTGAAAATAAGATACAGACATCCTTTGGTGCGTGCTATAATTAAGCAGAAGAAAGCGGGAGCAAAAAACAAAACATTGTACACGGTTGAATTTTTGGAAAAACAAAAGGCGATCACGCCCGGTCAGTCAGCAGTTTTTTATGCGGATGACAACGAGGTGCTTGGCGGCGGAACTATTGTGAAATAAATTTCTTAAATAAACAAAAAAAATATGTTCAAAGATTCAAAAGATAGAGATCCAGCCTTGGAAAGACAAACCGCTCGATTGAGAATGGAGATAATGCTCAAGCAATCTGACATCAAAAAAAATGATCGAGCTTTGCTGGAGGCGGAAATTTATTTGCGCGACATCAAACACAAGCAAGCGCAACTCCAAACAGATTTTTTGCAGAAGGAAAATAAATTTGAGCAATTGACCAAGGACCATGTTCAAATGCAGGCTGAGCTCATCAAGCTTACGCACCAATTGAACGGTCTGGGGCACTAGCATTAAACCTTATAAATTGTTGATAATTATATGAAAATAAATTTGAGAGGCTTGATCATGAACCTCACCAAAAATAACGAAGAAATTTCAAAATCAACTTTCATTCCAGGCAGAATCAAAAGGATTGAAAAAGAAATGAAAGCTGGGACCATCGCGACAAGCGAGGTGATGGTTCGACTCAGGGACGAGGAAAAATTTCGCAAAGCCTTCAGTGAAGGTGATTGGAAAATGATTGAAAAAGAAGTTGGAAAAATGATTAAATAACCTCGCGATTAAATTTGCAACTTGTATTTTTGAATTTTGTATTTTCTACAACCTAATTCCTAATTACTACAACCTATTCATATGACAGCCAATGAACTCCGACAAAAATATTTAGAATTTTTCAAATCCAAGGGACATACCATCATCCCTTCGGCTTCTTTGATTCCGCGCGACACCGATGCTTCAACCTTGTTCACCACTGCCGGCATGCATCCTTTGGTGCCATATCTTCTGGGTGAAAAGCATCCAGGTGGCAATCGCGTGGCCAACGTGCAAAAATGCGTGCGCACCGGTGACATTGAAGATGTGGGCGACAATCGCCATTGCACTTTTTTTGAGATGATGGGGAACTGGAGCTTCGGAGATTATTTCAAGAAAGAAGCAATTGTTTGGAGCTATGAATTTTTGACCGATCCAAAATGGTTGGGACTTGATAAGAACAGATTATACGTGACTGTTTTCAAGGGAGAAGATGGAATTCCACGCGACACGCAAGCTATTGAAATTTGGAAAGAAGTTTTCAGAGGAGCTGGCATCTATGCTGGAGTCGCATTGGACGACGAAATGGTTTTAAACGATGTGCGCATCATTCCTCTTGGAAAAGATGATAATTTTTGGATTGCTGGCGCAACTGGTCCTTGCGGAGGTGACACGGAAATATTTTATGACATGCGTCCGGAAGAGGGAAAATTGGAAGGAAAATTCGGAGACTTGGTGAACAGTTTCAGAATCATGGAGGTTTGGAATAATGTTTTCATGGAATTCAACAAGACCTTGGATGAACGTTATGAAATTTTGGACAAACCTAATGTGGATACCGGCATGGGAGTTGAGCGCACCTTGGCGGTGCTTGAAGGCGAATATACCATTTTTGAAACGGAACTATTCAAGCCTCTGTTTGCAAAAATCGCGGAAATTTCTGGCTCGGGATATCAAGATAGTGATGAAACCAAAAAATCTTTTCGTATCATTGCCGACCATTTGCGCGCTGGTGTGTTCATGATTGCTGATGGAGTCAGCCCGCTCAACACTGGGGCTGGCTATGTTCTCAGGCGCCTCATCCGTCGCGCCGTGCGCCACGGAAAACTTTTGGGAATCGAAAAGAATTTCACGGTGAGTGTGGCGGAAATTGTGATTCAAAATTTCGGAGATTTTTATCCTGAACTCAAAAAACAACGAGAGAATATTTTTGCGGAGCTCGAAAAGGAAGAGGAGAAATTCAGAAAAACTTTGGAAAATGGGATCAGGCAGTTCAGCAAGTTGTCAGTCGGTGTGATTTCAGGAATCGACGCTTTCGATTTGTATCAGACTTATGGATTTCCTTTGGAACTGACAGTCGAGTTGGCCAAGGAAAAAGGCAGCGTTGTCGATAGAAATGAATTTGAAGAGGAATTGAAAAAACATCAAGAGCTTTCTCGCACTGCTTCAGCGGGCATGTTCAAAGGGGGACTGCAGGATTCTGGCGAGGAAACATCCAGATTGCACACGGCGGCGCATCTGCTTTTGGCTTCACTTCGCAAAGTTTTGGGCGATCATGTCTTTCAAAAGGGCTCCAACATCACGCCTGAGCGTCTACGGCTCGATTTCTCGCATGGAGAAAAGGTGACGCCTGATCAGCTCATGGAAGTGGAAAACCTCGTCAACGCGGCCATAGGGGCCAAATTGGACGTTGTCAATGAAGAAATGACCCTGGAAGCAGCTCGCAGCGCCAATGCAATGGGTGTTTTTGAATCAAAATATGGAGAAAAAGTGACGGTTTATTCCATTTTGAACGATGCTGGAGAGATTGTCAGTCGAGAGATTTGCGGCGGTCCACATGCCAAAAATACAGGCGAATTGGGGCATTTTAAAATTACCAAAGAGGAGGCATCATCAAGTGGCGTTAGGAGAATTAAGGCAATATTGGAATAAAAAATATCCGTCATCAGCAATCTGTCATCGGTCATCTTTTTGATGACTGGTTCACTGATGACAGATGACTTTTTGCTTTATTGACAAGTTTTTTGCTTTAGGGTATACTGATTTAGTAACAATTATCTTATATACGATCATGTTGGCAATTATCAAAACAGGTGGGAAGCAATACAAAGTGGCTGTTGGGGACAAAATCAAGATTGAAAAACTTGAAGGAGAAGCTGGCGCTGTTATCAAATTCGAAGAAGTACTTTTTATCGGCGATGAGAAGGATGTGAAAATCGGAACTCCATTTATTGCTGGTGCAATCGTGGAAGGAACCTTGGTTGAACAAGGACGTCACAAAAAAGTATGGGGAATCAAGCATAAAGCCAAGAAACGATATAAAGTTAAATTCGGTCACAAGCAACTTTTCACAGAAGTGGAAATCACAAAAATTGCTTAATACGAAATCTTCAAAAACACTCTGCGCAAGCGGAGTGTTTTTTTTGTTGAAAAATTCTCCCTTCGGGCATATATTGCCCGGACAAAATTAAAAATTTTGAAAGGCAATTAAAAATCCCCGCGACCAGTTTTCTGGTGCGGGGATTCTTCCCGAATTGTTTTTTTTGCTATGCAATTGATTCATTTAATGCATAAGCCTTTTCTTCTGCCGCACAACCTTTTATTTCCTTGACTTCCGCTATTATTATACCGTCAATGGAGGTCACTTTGCCAGAAAAATAATAGAAAGGATGCCTGGCCTTTGTTAGCTTGACTGTGATTTTTATGGAATCACCGGGTCTTGCTGGGGTGCGGAATTTTATACCGTCAAGTCCAGTCGAAAAAGGTAGGCCAGAAATATCTGGAAACTTCATTCTAGCGCAGATTGCAGCCACTTGGTTTAAACATTCAAGAGATACAACTCCTGGCATAACTCTATTACCAGGAAAATGACCCATCAGTAGAAGATCGAAAAATGACAGTTTTTTTATTGTCCAAGTTTTTTCTTCGCTGTGAATAGCTTCGTCAATCAGGAGCCAGGGCCACCTGTGAGGAAGAATATCTCTGACATCTCTCTTGCTTAGATAAATGTTTCCCTCATTACCTTCACTCATTGGATGGCTCTCCTTTTCAAATTAAAATTAATTTGGAAATAATTATTTGCAGATGCATATTGCCAGTGCAGTCATGTATATCGCATGGCTTTTTTTGTGACTGATTCCTTGCGGAAGAGCAATCGCAGTTATGAGATTTTTTCCTTTTTTCAATTCGTCGCAGGATGTTCTGGTTGTCATTGATGCTGAACTCAAAGAAAAATTGCTATGACCTATGATTTTTATCTCATCTTTTTCGGGCGGTGAAAGTCCTTGTGACTTTGCAAAATCTAAGATAGCTCTGACGATAAGTTTCTTCACGTCATCCTTCGTGTCGATGTTGTAGTGATTCCTGCTGCTTGAAGTACTCATGACGCATCTCCTTTCGCGATGTTTTATTCAGTATATGAAATTGTCAAAGAAATCATGATAACGGTTTATTATAACAGAACCTTGCGATTTGTCAATGCTTCCGAGAGTGTCAGTTCGTCGGCATATTCCAAATCGGCACCAGTTGAAAGACCACGTCCAAGGCGGGTAATTTTGATCCCAAGGGGTTGCATTTTTCTTTTCAGATAAAGCGCAGTCGCGTCACCTTCGGTGGTTGGGTTGGTGGCCAAAATAACTTCCGTAATGTTTTCTTTTTCAATGCGACTGATAAGCTCGGGAATTTTAAGTTCTGCTCCAGTATCTCCAACGGCAATGACACCGCCTAGCACATGATAAAGTCCTGCATATGCCTTGGTGCGTTCAAGTGAAATGATGTCGAGTGGTTCTTCCACCACGCAGATTGAAAATTGATCGCGCTTGTTGTCTTTGCAGTATTCACAAAGTTCACTTTCAGCAATGTTGAAGCATTTTTTGCAAATCTTCATGTTCTTGATTTCCAAAAGATTTTCTGCAAAGTCACGAATTTTTTCAATATCCTGTTTGAAAAGAAAAAGCACAAGACGTTCGGCCATTTTCGGACCGACTGAGGGAAGGGAAGCGAGATTTTTGATCAAGCGCTGGAAAGCTTTTGGATACATAATAGTAAAAATTTCTAATTTCTAATTTCCAATTCCTAAACAATTTCTAATTACCAAATTTTTAAATGTTTTAAAAATTGATACATTGAGAAATTGCAAATTGTTTGAAAAATGTGAATTGAAAATTGAAAATTTAGTTTTGTTGTTGTGGATTTTCTTGATGGATTTTTTCCAGTGAGCGGAAAGAAGCTGAATTTTCTTGGAAGAAAGCACTTACTTCTCCAACTGGACCGTTACGATGCTTGGCGATGATGATTTTAACGATACCTTTGTTTGGTGTGTCCGGTTTTTCGCGATCTTCACGATAAAGGAAAAGCACCACATCGGCGTCCTGCTCAATGGAACCGGATTCTCGAAGGTCAGAAAGTTTTGGAATTTGCGGAGAGCGAGCTTCCACGGCACGAGAAAGCTGCGAAAGTGCGATGATTGGAATGTTGAGTTCGCGAGCCAAGTTTTTCAGACCGCGAGAAATTTCAGAAATTTCCTGCACGCGATTGTCGCCGCCGCGTCCTTCCATGAGTTGCAAGTAGTCGATAATGATAAGTCCGAGATTGTTGTCAGCTTGAAGGCGCCTTGCCATGGTGCGCATTTCCATGATGTTAGCACTGGCTGTATCATCAATAAACAATTTGGCTTCGGAAAGAATTCCCATCGCTTCCCCGATTCTTTGAAAGTCATTGTTCTCACCTTCACTGTTGAGTCTTCCAGTTCGAAGGCGCCACAAATCCACGTTCGCTTCAGCAGCGAGCATTCGGTCAACCAATTGATCGGCTGACATTTCCAATGAAAACATCGCTACCGCTGCATTTTCCCTGACAGCCACATGACGCGCAATGTCCAAAGCCAGTGAAGTTTTTCCCACGGAAGGTCTGGCTGCCAAAATCAAAAGATCTGATTTTTGCAGACCGGCCAAAATATTATCAAGATCAGCAAAGCCGGTTGGAATTCCGCGGAATTTGTTGCCATCGCGGTGCAGTTCATCGATACGGTTGAAAGCGGCTTCCAAAATTGATTTGATCGGCAGGAAATCTTGTTTGATATATTTTTGAGAAACAGCAAAAAGTTTTTGTTCAGCTTCATCGAGAATTTTTTCCACGTCATCTCCTTCGCGAAAACCTGCTTCAATGATTTCACTGGCAGCTGTGATGAGTCTGCGAAGAAGTGCTTTTTTCTGCACAACTTTGGCATAATGCACGATGTGAGATGCTGAAGGAACGGTGCCCACCAAAGAAGCCAAATAACTTGAACCACCGATTTGTTCGAGGAGTTTTTTTTCATCCAGCTTGTTGGAGATGCTGAGCACATCGAGAGGTTCGCGCTGCTCATACAATTCCAACATTGATTCATAAATCTGATTATGAATGTCCTTATAAAAATCACCAACTTTTAAAAGATCAGCAATCTTGATCACTGCATCTTTTTCCAACATCAAAGAACCAAGAATAGACATCTCAGCTTCATTGTTGTGAGGAGGTGTGCGCAGCGGATCATAGTTGATGGCTGGCGCAGCTTTTGGTTTGTAGTCTTTCCATTCTTTAGCCATTTGGGATAGGAATTAGGATTTAGGTGGTAGGAAATTTAAAAATAGGATTTAGTTTATAGGAATTAGGTAGTAGAGAGAATTCCCTACAAGCTAATTCCTACAACCTAATAAGCTAATTCATTATAGCAACTCTGCCCGCTTAAGCAATAGTGAAAATAGGCGAAAAGTTCACCTATTATGCATTGTTTATTAACCATTGACAAATGTGATATAAAGTTGTATTATTGAATGTTCTTTAAAATAAACCATCAATTTTGTAGGCAAATCAAACAAAAGGAGGATTGAACGTATGGAAATCATCACGGAAGAACAGAAGAAAAAAGTTCTGGAAGAAGTCGGGATGCATACAATCAGGCAAGCTATCGAGCATGAGGGCATGTTGGTGTCGAGTGCATCAAGCATAACCATGAATCGGCATGCGGCCATCGTTTGGGTTAAAAGGCAGGCACCCAACTTCGGAGTCAGTGCAGAGGTGCTGGAATCAATTGTGATGGGCTATCTTAAGGAACGCGCCAAGGAAGAAATCAACAAGTACTGAGTTGGCGCAAAAACAGGTGAGGTAAGAATAATGAAAACAGTTTTCGATCCACGCATACCATTATTGGAAAAGGAAGAAGCGAGATTGAGTGAATGCGTTAATCGTATGAAGACAGCTGCCAATAAAGTCAGGGAGGTGTTAAGGTCAACTCGCTGAGTGAAATTCAAAGGAGGAAAAATCCATGGATGAAAAAGGGTATCGAGATTTAACGGACAAAGATTTCATTCAAGTTGGTGACCAATGGCTCAATCACGACTGGGAAGTTGGTGGTCCTTGGTACACGGTCAAGGAGGGCAGCGAAGACATCGGAGTGCAATATGCGCCTGGTCAAATGAGGCCAACGCGCAGACCACTCTCACTCTAGAGAAGAACTACTTAAACAAAAAAGACGAGGGATGCAACTGCAACCCTCGCCTTTTCTTTTTGCCTAATTTGTATTTTGCATTTACTAGAAAGCTGAAAAGCTAACGCCTAAGAAGCTAATCTTATTCTTTGCCCATCCTTTGTGTCTTCCAAAATAAAACCATGCTGCTCAATGAGTTTTCGCAGTTCGTCCGATTTTTTGAAATCTTTTCCGTTTCGTGCAGCTTCGCGCTCAGCGACAAGCTTTTTTATTTCCTCAGGAATTTCCGCTTGGCCGTTAAGGACAAATCCAAAAACAGAATTAATTTTTTTCCATAAAACCAAAATTTTCTTGGCATCTTCTGACGACAAAACTTCCTCGTCGATTTTTTTGTTTACTTCAGTGATGATTTCATATGTGATGGCCAACGCCAATGGCGTGTTGAGATCGTCGTCCATGGCAACTTCAAATTTTTCTTGATAAGCGGAAACATCAAAAGTTTCAACTGATTCAATGTTGCGGGTGGTCACTGCTTCCAAATTTAAAACAAAATCATTGATTCTTTGCAAATTTTTGTGAGCTTGCTCAAGCGCATCCCAAGAAAAATTCAATCTCGATCGATAGTGCGAAGAAAGAAAAAGCATGCGTAAATCCATGGCAGAATAGCCCTTGTCTTTGATGTCTTCCAGTTTATAAAAATTTCCTTTTGATTTCGCCATTTTTTGTCCATCAACCAAGAGGTGGCGAAGATGCAGCCAATATCTGACATATTGTTTTCCGGTGTAACACTCGGTCTGAGCAATTTCTGCTTCATGATGAGGAAAAATATTATCCTCAGCTCCCGTGTGGATGTCGATCGTGTTGCCCAAATATTCCGTGCTCATGGCAGAGCATTCAATGTGCCAGCCGGGATAGCCCACTGACCAAGGAGATGGCCATTTCATAGCATGAGTTTCAGGAGCCTTGATCCAAAGCGCAAAATCCCAAGGATTTTTTTTGTCAGGATGCTCTTCGATGCGTGCGCCAATTTTCAAATTATCGAGGGTGTTTCCGGAAAGTCTTCCATATTCTTCGAATTTTGTGACATCAAAAAACACATTGCCATTTTTTTCATACGCAAATCCTTTTTCAATTAAGCCTTCCACAATTTTGATCATCTGTGGCACATGGGCGGTTGCACGCGGAAAAAAATGAGCAGGAAGAATGTTGAGTTCTTTTTCTGTCTGCTTGAAATATTCCTCATAAAATCTGGCGATTTCTTCCGGAGTCTTTTTTTCCAGCAGAGCTGCTTTGATCATTTTGTCTTCACCGGAATCTCCTTGGGCCACGTCGTCATCAGTCAGATGTCCGACATCGGTGATGTTTTTGATCAAGCGAACTTCAAAGCCCATATATTCCAAATAACGTCTGATTGTGTCAGAAAGAAGATAGGCGCGGATGTTTCCAATATGCACATAGCCATAAACCGTCGGCCCACAAGTATACATCCCGACTTTACCGGGATTCAATGATTTAAAGTTTTCTTTAGTTTTCGTTAAAGTATTGTAGAGACTTAACATAGATTTAGGAATTAGGATTTAGGTGGTAGGAATTAGGAAATGCAGAATGCTAGGTTTGTAGTGAGGAAGATAACTTATTTAGCATCCGCATAGTTTCTGAAAGTAGTGAATCAATATTTTTATATTTCGTTGGGTCTGCGTAGTTTAATCTCTTTGTAATTTCAATTTGCGTTTCAAGTTCGGCGCCACTGCCGTAAGCAATAATTAAAAATTGTTTAAATTCTTTTTTGCTGCCTCTTCTGCGTCCTTCGGCTATGTTTGAGGGAATAGAAACAGCAGCACGTCTCATCTGAGATATGATGCCATATTGTTCGGTTTTTGGAAAGCCTTCTGTTAATTTGTATATTTCCACAACCAAGTCCATTGATTTTTGCCAAACAAACAAGTCGCTATATGAGGTTATCATAATGTTTGTATTTCCTACAACCTAACTCCTAATTCCTACTAAGCTGCCCTACAACCATTTTCTGATCTTAAAAACGACTATGGTGCAGATGGAAATGAAGATCATTATGGAGGAGTGGATGGCAAATGCATGCGGGCTTTTGCCGAAAGGAATGTCGGCGCTCATAGCCAAGATGTTCGAATATACGGTCATCGGCATCATAATGGCAGAAAAAACCGTGAGAACTTTCATGGTGAAATCCAGTTTATTGGAAAGCAATGAGTTGTTGGTTTCTTCCATCGATTCGATTGTTTCCTTGTTGCTTTCCAAGGCGTTCCAAAGACGGATGTTGGTGCCGGTCAGATCTTGAAAATACGCTGAAAGTTCGGGTGCGATAAGTTTTGATTTCATTTGCGCCAGAGATTCGATGATGTGACGTTGCGGTTTGAGCGTGCGTCGGAAGTTGAGAATATCGCGCTTCACAACTGAAATCTCAAAAACCATTTCTTTCTCTTTGCCATTGAAAACTTGTTCTTCAATATTTTCCAATTTTTCGTGAATGTGATCGATGCGTGGAAAACATGATTCAAGCAGCATTTCGAGGATACTATAAAGAAGGTGGGCAGGAGTTTTGCTCATATAAATTCTGCGTTTTCCTTCGCTGCCTTCCAGCTCAGCAAAAAAATCATCCAATTGATAGATTCCTTTGACATGTCCGGTGATCAAATGATCTTTGGTGATGACTATGTCTAATTCGCCCGGATATGTCGTGCGCGCCTTGGTGTCGTAAAGGGGAATATGAATCGTCAAGAAGATGCAATTTTCATATTGCGTGGCTTTCGGCCGATAGGTTGGCGTCATGAACTCCTCGATGGCCAACGGATGGATATCGAAATTCTCCTGCAGATACAAGACGTCGTCTGCGCCCGGATCAGAAAAATCGATCCAGGTTATATTTTTAAACTCAACAGTTTTCATTTTTGTTTTTTTATAATTGCTAGTGAGCCGTCAAATGGAAGTGCGCTTACATTTGGGGTGAACGACGCAATTTCAAGCACGAAGTGCTTATTTATGTTTATTATATTTTATCACTTAGCAGTTTCTATATTTTTGAATTTTACTGCTTGGATAAATTTTTGTTTTCTCGCCCCGTTAAATTTTGCCGTAGGCAAATTATTTAACTGGGGTTGCCTCATTTCGAATATCTTTACGTTAATTATAAACCATTTTGTTAATATTGACAAAACTTGTCTTTCGGTGTAGTGTTGCAGGTACATGAAAAAAATAATTTTACTGTTAATAAGAGCCTATCAGCTGATTTTTTCCCTTGATCACGGGATCCCTTCTTGGTTTTGGGGAGGCAGGATCTGCCGTTTCCATCCATCCTGCAGCCACTATACCTATCAGGCCGTGGAAAGATTTGGGATTTTAAAAGGAATTTGGCTGGGAATCAAGAGATTTTTGAAGTGTCACCCTTGGAACGATGGAGGATATGATCCAGTGCCTAAAAAATAGTGGGTACAAAAATTTTGTAAATTTGAAAGGAAGGTATATAATATATGAATTGATATAGATGTGGTAATTTTACAATTAAATCAGAAATTTATTGGGCAGTAAAATATATGTACTCAGGAGGTGCTCCGTGGTAAATTCATGTGATGGAACAATGAGTAAAAGTCAGTGCAAGGGTTGCCAATTTGTAGAAATATGCATGAAAAAAAATGCTAGTTCCGCACTACTGGATAAGGAAACAAGAATAGCATTACATTTTGGATATCTGGAGACATCAATCCATGAGCAACCCATTCAACATCATTGTTATCGCGATTGAATATGCTTAAAGGAGGAGGCGAGGAGCAGTTGTTTTATTGGCAGAGGTTCAGCATTGACAAGGGCGTTGCATTTTACTTTTTTGTTTTAACAAACAAGGAGGAGAAAACATGCTGTTAACTACTCGTAGGAATGTGCTTTCTGGTATGCACGGCGTTGGTGTTATGATTCCGTCAAATGGCAAAGGTGGAAGTGGGGAAATTCATGCAATTGTTTTTCAAGGCAAGGCAGTCAGAAAAATCCATGGCTTTACTTGCCCAATAAGAGGAGATGTTCCTAAGGCTTTTGCTGCTGGAACCGGCCATTTGCTTTCAGCTGAGCAAAGGAATGTTTGCATTCACGAGTGTAATTGCAGTTGCATAGACTGAATTTTTATCTTTTATCAGAGTTGTAAAATTCGCTGCTAATCGCGGTCAACGATCGTGCGAAAGGCCTTAACATAGTCATGTTAAGGCCTTTCTTCTTGTCTTGTTTTCAAAATTAGCACTCGGACTTGACGACTGCTAACAGGTGGATTATAATAGATTCATAAGTTCTTAAGGTTCATTAAGTTGCAAGTTCATCAAGTAAAGGTATTTTTTACTTTATAAACTTTACAAACTTTATAAACTTTACAAACTATTTTTTATGAATGAACGACAAGAAAAAATATTAGCCACCGTGATTGAGGAATATACGCAAACAGCCATTCCAGTGGGCAGTCAGGTTTTGGCTACCAAATATAAATTTAAAGTGAGTACTGCTACGATTAGAAATGACATGACCGCGCTGGAAGAAGAGGGATATCTGTATCAGCCGCATATTAGCGCTGGACGCATTCCAACTGACAAAGGTTATCGATATTTTGTGGAAGAGATGATGAAAGACAAAGAACTTTCCAAGCAGCAGCAGCAGGACATGCAAAGAGAATTTTTGAAATTGAAAGCTCAAAACACAAGGCTGACTCGCACAACCGCCAAATTGCTGTCGCACGTGAGTGGCAACTTTGCCATCAGTGGCCTCATTGATAATGATGAATTTTCAGATTTTGGAATGCGCGAACTGATGGAGGAACCTGAATTCAAGGAATTGGATGAGATGTGTCGCTTGGTGGAAATGTTAGACTATGTGGATGAGAAATTTGATCAGCTCACGAAAGGTATTAAGGAAGGAGAGACGAGAATTTTCATCGGCAAAGAGAACCCGATTGATGCAGCCTCCAATTGTTCCATGATGGTTTCGCCCTACAAGTTGAGCAGCGGAGAAAAAGGCATCTTGGCCATCATTGGACCGAAGCGCATGGAATATGCCAAGAACAAATCGATGATTGAATATGTTAAGAAATTGCTAGGTGCGTCGGTTGTTGTGGTTATGTTTATTAATATTTTGTAGTTTATATTTTAAAAAAGAGTCATCTGCAATCAGTAATCGGTCATCATAAAAATACAGTGTTTTGAAAATGGATGACTGATGACAAGTGACTGGTGACTTGTAAATAAATAATAAAACATGTTTATGAAAAAACAATCTAAAAAAATAGACGAATCGGAAAAGAAAGGTATCAAGGATATCGAAGAGGAGATTGTGGTTGAGCAAGAGAGTGAAATTGAGCAGCTTGCAAAAAAGGCGGCTGAAAATCTTGATGGATGGCAACGCTGTCAAGCAGACTTTGAGAATTACAAAAAAAGAAGCGCGGAGTCGCAGAAAGATTTGATTCGCTACGCGACGCAAAGCATCATCCTTGAAATCCTGCCGGTCATTGATAACTTTCATGCTTCAACTGATCACATTCCGGAAGATCAAAAAGAAAATTCCTGGGTGACTGGAATTATGTACATTCAAAAGCAGCTGGAAAACATCGTGACGGAAAATGGAGTGGAAGAGATTGAGGTGAAAGTGGGAGACAGTTTTGATCCAATCTATCACGAAGCGATTGAGGACAAAGAATGCGTCGATTGCAAAGTGGATCACAAATATAAAAACAAGATCAAGAAAGTTTTGACGAAGGGATATAAGATTGGGGACAAAGTTATTCGCGCAGCCAGAGTGGTGGTGGAATAAATAAAAAAAGCCCAATGGGCATAAGTTAAATATCCCAGTGGGCGAAGCAGACAACGTTGTATCAAACTCTACACAAACCATAACATAATCAAGATAATTAATAAAGTAATAAATAAGTAATTAATTTAACAATAAAAATATATGAGTAAAATTCTCGGAATCGATCTTGGAACAACCAACAGCGCGATGGCTATCGTGACTGGAGGCAAACCTGAAATCCTCGAAAACAAAGAGGGAAATCGCACCACACCTTCAATGGTGGCCATCTCAAAAACTGGTGAACGTCTGGCTGGACTTTTGGCCAAGCGTCAATCAGTGACAAACCCTGCCAACACTTTGTATTCAATCAAACGTTTGATTGGACGCGCCTATCACGACGCTGAAGTTCAACGCGATGAAAAATTGATGCCATACAAAATTGTGCACGCTGGTGAAAACGTCAAAGTGACCATGGGGGACAAGGATTATTCTCCACAAGAAATTTCAGCGATGATTTTGGGAAAACTGAAAGCTGACGCCGAAGAAAAATTGGGAGAAAAAATCACTGACGCTGTGATTACCGTGCCTGCATATTTTGATGATGCTCAAAGAAAAGCAACCAAAGAAGCTGGAGAAATTGCAGGTTTCAATGTTCGTCGAGTTATCAATGAACCGACAGCCGCAGCTCTTGCATATGGTTTTGACAAAAAAGCTGATGAAAAAATTGCAGTCTATGATTTGGGCGGAGGAACTTTTGATATTTCTATTCTTGAAGTTGGAGGAGACACTGTGGAAGTGAAATCAACCAATGGTGACACTCATCTTGGAGGAGACGACTTCGATCAAATCATCATCCAATGGATTATTGATGAATTCAAAAAACAAGAAGGAATTGATCTTTCCAAGGATCCTTTGTCATTGCAACGCATCAAAGAAGCTGCTGAAAAAGCCAAGATTGAACTTTCAACCGCTGCTGACACTGAAATCAATCAACCGTTCATCACTTCTGATGCCTCAGGTCCAAAGCATTTGGTGATGAAAATGAGTCGCGCCAAATTGGAAGAATTGGTTGGCGACCTTGTGCAAAAAACACTGGAGCCAGTGAAAAAGGCACTTGCTGATTCAAAACTAACAGTATCTGACATCAATGAGGTTGTGATGGTGGGAGGAATGACTCGCATGCCATTAGTACTTCAAACAGTTGAAAAATTCTTTGGCAAAAAACCAAACATAACAGTAAACCCTGATGAAGTTGTTGCTCTTGGAGCAGCCATTCAAGGAGGAGTGCTTGAAGGAAGCGTGAAAGATGTTTTGCTTTTGGATGTGACACCACTTACTCTTGGAATCGAAACAATGGGAGGAATTTCAACTCCGCTGATTGAAAGAAATACCACTGTGCCAACAAGCAAAACTCAAACCTTCTCAACTGCTGCTGACAATCAACCAGGCGTTGAAATTCATGTGTTGCAAGGAGAACGCGAAGTTGCTTCAGGCAACAAGACTCTTGGAAAATTCCTGCTGGATGGAATTCCACCATCACCGCGAGGAGTTCCACAGATTGAAGTTGAATTTGATATTGATGCCAACGGAATTTTGAATGTGACCGCCAAAGATAAAGCAACCGGCAAATCACAATCAATCAAAATTGAAGCATCATCCGGACTTTCAAAAGAAGAAATTGAAAAGATGAAAAAAGATGCTGAGATGCACGCTGAGGAAGACAAGCAAAAGAAAGAATTGGTGGAAGCTCGCAATATGGCTGACACACTTGTCTATACTACCGAAAAAGCCATGCGCGATGCTGGCGACAAAGTGACTGAAGAAGAAACCAAGCCAGTCAAAGATGCAATTGAAGAACTCAACAAAGTGAAAAACGGCGAGGACCTGAATGAAATCAAAGCCAAGACCGAAACACTTTCGCAAGCTGCTCAAAAGATTGGTGAAAAACTTTATGCTGCCGCCGAGGAAGCCAAGAAGGCTGAAACCGAAGCCAACGCTGGCGCCGAAGGCGCACCAGTCAAAGAAGCTGAAGTTGAAGAAGAGAAAAAAGATGAGGAGAAAAAAAACGAAGAAACAAAATAATCACCAAAAAGAGCGAGGCACTTAGCCTCGCTCTTTTGCTTTCCTAAAAAGCTTGATTTTAAGCAGAAAAACTGGTATATTAGCCATGTAAATGTTAATGATAAAAAGATGAAAAATATAAAATTAAATTTTGTTTTCCTATGTGATTACGCATCAATGGGAGAGGCTGGCAAATTAAATATAATGGGCATTTTTAAGACTATTTTTGGTAAGCAGTTACCAATTGTGCAGCCACAAATGTTTATAGTTACGAATGTGAGCGTAGATAAAGGACGCGATTACAAGGAAGTAATTAAAATTACAGATGAGGATGATCAAGAAATTGGAAAAGCTATCGAATTTAAATTTTCATTTCCAAAAGATGAAAAGGATGAGAAAGTCGAGGCTGGATTTATTGGGCAGCTTAATGCTACAGAATTCAATAAAGAGGGGAAACATAAATTAAAAATCTATATAAATGACGAGTTAATTGAAAGCATGCCTTTTGGTGTTAAGGTATTATAAATTATATTGTATGAGTACAGTAGGACAAAAAGATGAAATTATTATAAAATCTGAGCAACAAATGCAGGGAACACAGAGTGAGAATGTGGAATATAAAAAAAGAACACTGGTTGATTTGCCAGATAAGTTTGCAGGTTTAATAAATGATTTGCCACTACCTCGCTATTTTGTTACTTTAGCCTTTATTGTTTATGGAGTTATTGCATTTAGTAAAAAGGAAAATGGTGTAACAAGCAATGATCTTTCTCTTTTTCTCTTGTTTATTTCTTTTATTATATTAACCTTTGTTCTTTTAGTTATAGGTAGGGATATATACAAAAGAAAAACTGCCCTTATTTTTTTAAATAATTTTATAGTTAATAATTCCAAAAAAGTTGTACTTGTATTGCTTATATTTGTATTGTTGTTATTGATCTTTAAAACAAGTATTGCTGCATATGTTTCTCAATTTATTAATTTGATAAATAAATAATATGAATCAACAACCACAACAAGGGGAAATACAGATTAAAATTAATGACGAAAAGCTTAAGGGTGAGTATTCAAATTTAGTCCAAATTTTGCATCAAAAAGAAGAATTCATTTTAGATTTTTTTAGTGTATTTCCACCAGCTGGAACTTTGAATTCTAGAGTTGTATTATCACCAGGGCACTTTAAAAGAATGGTAAATGCAATGACTCAGAATCTGAAATTGTATGAAGAAAAATTTGGCACAATTGCTGAAGTAGATACTCCAGAGCAGAAAATAGGATTTCATGCATAATTTATGAAATTCATCATTATCTACATCACACATAAAAACCTCAAAGAAGCGAAGAAAGTCGCCGAGTCTTTGCTTGAGAAAAAACTTATTGCTTGCGTGAACTATTTTCCAATTGAAAGCGCATATTGGTGGCAAGGGAAAATTGCAAACTCCAAGGAAATTGTTTCACTTGTGAAAACTAAAAAAGAGAATTGGGGAAAAGTTAAAAAAGAAGTTGAAAAAATCCATCCCTACGACGTCCCCTGCATCATGAAAATAGAAGTCGAGACAAATGGGAAATATGCAAATTGGATAAAACAAGAAACAAAATAACATTCCGACATTCTGCAGAAAGCCAGAATGTCATCTGAGAAAATTAAAAAGGCGGGACTGTTGTCCTCGCCTTTTTGCGTATTCGTTAACCAGCTTCATTGATATGTGGCTACTGAAAATTTTTATTCATGGCATGTCCGACAAAATTAGCAAGGCAATGCCTGCTAGCAATCCGCATCACCATTTTTTGTGCAGTGCTTAGTTCAAAAAGCTCATCCAGCGGAAACTCTTTTGCAATTACTTTTTCATCAGGGCTATGTTCCATTGAAGTTTTTACGGTTGCAGTATTTCCATTTACCTCGTGTAAAATGTAGATGTGATTATCATTTGGATGACAAACTGTAGCGCCAAGTCGCAAACCCCTTTCCCGTGCTATTTTTTGTGCAGCTTCAACACCTTCAATGAGACATCTTTCTGAACTTTTCACGTTAACCTCCTTTTTAATGAACCTCCCTTGGATTTATGTATTGACTAGATATGGTAGTGTAAAATTTCCTAGAAGTCAATAGTGTAACATTATGAAAATCGAAGTCGAGGCAAATGATAGTCATATTAAATGGATTAAACAAGAAACAGAATAGTTTTTGCCAAAGAAAAAAGGCCTTACTATTTGAGTAAGGACCTTTGAATTCATGTGGATCTTTGAGAAAAACTATTCTCCACCTCCTAAATTATTCATAATCGCAACATTTCAATCAGCACATTTCTTCTTTGAGCCTATATAATGCGCCTGTCCATTCATTTGATCGCACATAAGCTTATAAATCTCTTCGTAAAATTTGCAGTCTTCTCCTTGCTGAAGATATGTGAGAAGTTCTTTTTCCTGAAGTACGCCGATCCTCATATCAAAAAATGGGAGCCACTCTGAGTCAGGGATATCAGTAATTATTATTATGAGATCATTTTCTTCAAAGTGTACTTTTGCTTCTAAATCTGAAAATGTTTTTACGTCAAAAAATGTTTCCGGAATTAGCGTGCGTGCCGTTGAATGAACCATGTTGCTGTTTTTTATTATTTCTAACAGCTTCTCATTTTGTGAAAAGAACCAAAATGTTGGATTGATGCTATCAATGCTTTCTTGCATATTTCCTCCTTGTGAATGTGCTACTTTTGGATTTTACTACTAACTTGATAGTATACTCCAAAATCAGGCAAAAGTCAATAGTATGGCGAAACGAGGCTAGCATTAGCATTGTTTGATATGTGCTATTTTGCTGCCTTGTGTTGACTAAATCAAATTACATTGCTAGTTTTTAAGTAGTCAGAAATGGGTCTGACTAGAACCTTAACAAGAAAGGGAGGTAGGAATTATGAAAACTCTGACAATGGATTCGTCCAACAGAGTAGCATTCATTTTGGGGCAAGACGTTCGCGTCGACGCCCGTGAAATGACAGCGGGAGAGTGGGTTGAGGTGATTGCGAAGGTCGCGAAGAAAGCCAAGCCACAGCTCAAGTACATTCCGGATTTCAAGCCACTGGTAGAGTATGCAGATGCTATTGTTTACAATTCATTATCCTCAAAAACTGATAGCGATGATGTGAAACGCTTGTTTGCTTCAAAGCATACTGACTGGAAAGTTAAATGCATTTTTTTAGGGACAGTTGAATATACTCGGTCGCAGGAGAAGATTGAGTTACACACAGGATTTCATGCGTATAAGCAATTTCCAAAATCAATTCGTCTGGACAGAATGTTTTTTTCAAACAAGGGCGAGTTTATTCTTTGGGGTGCTTCATATGATGTTGTTGTGACTCAGGATCCGGATTATCGTCCATATCAAGTTGCTACTTACCAGCTTGTGACATCGGCATTTTGTTTGTTGGAATTGTCTGAATCAGAAAACCTTCGTTCTTTCGTAAAAGAACATAAATTTTTGGCTGAAAATGTTTTAAAAAGTATCTATGGCGGTATTGATAAATATTGCCTGGAAACCAAAAAGCGTCTCGAAGACATTGAGCAGACGCGAAATGAATTGTCTGGGATTATGTCTCGGGTTAAATGGCCTGAAAAATAAAAAAAGAATCTTTTATAGCTGTGGGCGTTGCAGAAAATCTGCAACGCCTTTTTTATATTGATAATTTTTATTAAAAGAAAAAGAAAAAAGCCCTGCGATGATTCGCGGGGCTTTGTTGGTTTTGTTTTCAGCAGCTTGCTGCGCTGAAGAGTGGAAGTCCATTTTTGGTCAAAAAGATGGAGTGAATCTCAGGCTGAGTGTCAGCGAAGATTAGATATTTGTCCAAAGATGATTCGCAGAGTGTCAGAGAGAGTTCAATTGATTCAATCTCATCTAAAATGTTGTCTTCTCTTTGTTGGAGCTCCTCAGCTGTCTGTTGAGTTAGTGCTCGATGATATCTTATCTTTGTCTCGTTGGCATAATCCATCATTCGTCCAGTCATATCCACCATTTCTTCATCCAGCTCCATAAATCCAAGAACCAATGAACAGTAAGTAGCCATATGAGTTGTATAATCCAAAAATGCTTGCATGGTTTCCAATAACGGATAGGCTTCGTATTCCGATGGGTCGCGGAGGAGCTTGTTTGGTTGGATTTGCATAAACACCTCCTGAGAGCTTATTTGATTGGGAAACAACTAACTTCATCAAAGCAGGAAGGGATTTATTTGTCAAAGAAATTTGGCTCTATACTAAACAGTGTGGTGGATAACAATAGAAGTGGTAGAATTTAAGCGCTTAAACGTAAATTCACACCACTCCTATGAAAAAAGATATCAAAGAACTGCTCGGTTTGCAACATCTAT